>Ga0210096_1000033_pt1 | contig 83692 bp, 70 predicted proteins | sample China_Galinas_PW_4_FD_184864 | JGI IMG/M metagenome (GOLD analysis project Ga0210096, IMG submission 184864) | Wetland microbial communities from San Francisco Bay, California, USA, that impact long-term carbon sequestration - China_Galinas_PWA_D2... | ecosystem: Environmental > Aquatic > Marine...
CGGATCAATGTCTCGGTATGCAGGTGTTCAGTTGTTCCCGGGGGGTCCGCCTGTGCATCGGTCAATCGGTAGTCCATTGCCGCCATCCCGGTGGTCGCCGGGTAACCGATATAACTAACCTGCAGCGGCGCCGGTTTGCTGGCAAATACCCCCAGCCGGTTATTCTCCGTGTGCCCGGACAGATCCACCAGGATGTCGATCCCGTCGGCCCGGATTCCAGCCGCGACCGTTGCGTCATCGAGGTGTTTGATCTCCCGCCAGTGGTCCGCAAGCTGTCGGCATTCGGCTGTCTTGCTGTCGAATTTGTCAAGGTTGGCATAGCAGAAGGTTTCGAAAGTTGTTTTGTCATGCTGCGCCAGCAGGGGCTGGATGAAATAGGCAACTGAATGCCTGCGGAAATCGGGAGAAACATAACCCACGCGCAACCGCCTGTCTGGCGTGCGGTCATTGCTGTATTTTGGGGGCTGGGACGGAGTCAGTGCATGCCGCCTCCCCCAGTGGACATGCGCCTGGTATTTGGTTTCCGGGGGGATATCCGGCAGGTAGCTGAAACTGTAGAGATAGGCGCTGTGGACATTGACATCATCCGGCCTCAGACGCAGCAGTTCTGCGCAAACCGGCTGCGCATCTGCGATCATTCCCAGGCGAAGATAGGTCATCGCCAGTGCGCTCAGTAATCCGGGATTTTCCGGCCATGACCGGCGTGCGTTTTCAAGACAGGCGGCGGCCTCGAAGAGGGCTTTACAGCCCAGCAGGGCATTACACAGGTAGGCGTGGGCCTCGATATTGTCCGGCTCATTCTGTATGGCGATTTTAAGCTGTTTCGCCGCTTTCCCTGGTTTACCGGTATTGAAATATATCTTGCCGAGATTCAGTCGTGCAGCCTGGTTTTCCGGTTCCTGCTCGATAATGCGGGTAAATACGGCAATAGCCGCGTCAGGCTGGCCGGAATCAAGAAATTGCCGTGCTTCATCTAGCAGGCGGCTAGTGTCGGGACAGTTCATTATATTGAGACGGAATGAAAGACAGTATCTGTTTAGCGGCTGCCACCCATGAACATTTTCAGCCGGGTTCGCTTCACCGGATCGGCCGACAGCGCGTTCAGTACCCGGGCCGATTGCTGACGATTGTATTCCGTGTAGTCTTTCAGTTGCGGTGCCTGCCAGGCCCGGTCCTGGCCCAGATGAAAGGTCAGGTGACAGGCGCGCAGCAGCAGCATTTTCCGGGCATGCGCGAGCAGATTATACAGCAGGCCGCGCATCACCAGTCCGGCGCCGACACATGCCTGGTTGGTGACAAAGCGGTTGTACAGCTTCACCGGGAAAACAAAACAGTCATAGCCTTCATGGCTGGCGCCGAAATCCGGGTACATCAATGGCATCAATGCAGGATCGGTCGAGAAGCCGGGTATTTCCCGGCGATTGACGACGATGACGTCAAAGCCGTAATCAATCATCCTGCCTATGCTGCTATAGAAGTACGGCATGAGGTTAATGTCGGTATTCGTGGAAATGAGATACTCCGCATCCCCGGCACATTTGATTCCCTGTTCCAGGATATCGAATAGGAGCGGTAATTTCCGCGGTACGTTGAACGATTGCAGGTCCAGTACTGAACGTTGCAGATCATCTGACATCCGGAACATGTCGGGTGTGCTGTCATGGTCCTCCGGGAACTGGGCGGACAGGAAACGGATTGCGTGCGTGTCAGCGCAAAAGTCGCGTGCAGTACGCATACTTGAATAGGTGGCCTGATGGATGCGCTCGGAATCTGATCCCGGGGGTGTGCCATAGGTATTCATGAGGTGGGCAATCCGGTAACGGCCAACGTCCGGGGAAGTGGTGTCACTGCCTAACACGCCCATGACATCCAGCAGGGACTCACCGGGGTTCTGTACAAACAGATTGTCAGTGAATTGTGGCATCGTTTCTTTTTAATGAGGCCCTGACCAGTTTGTATGATCTATTGTCGTATGCCATGTGTAGCGCAAAACAAATCCAGGCTGTCGATTCAGGGTGCGCATGGCCCATCCTGCAGAGACTTCCTTGCCTTGAATCCGGTATTTGGAGTTATTTTCAGTGGCTCTCCGATGATGCAGTCAATGCGTTTCATAGCCAAGCCGCTGCAGCGCTGCGCCAAGGACGGTGTTCAGCAGGATCTTGTCCTGCTCGGTGAAAACAGTTTGCCAGCGTCCGATGCGATCGTCCGAAATACTTTTTTGTACGCTGCCGGTGCTGCTTTCATCAGCCAGTTCCCTGTCCACGGAATGAAAGTCGAGCAGGCCGTCTTCCCATTCCTCATTCAGCAACCCCAGTATATCCGTAATGGCTGTTTTTGGTTCCGAGACCAGGTCTTCGTAGCGTATTTGCAGATAAGGTGCTGCGCTGGCGCTTGTCCGGAAGCTCTCATTGGCATTAACCGCCGCCAGCCAGCGCTGGCAGGCCGCCCGGATATCGATCGTGAAATCGAGTGGCTTCCCCTTGTCACTCCGCCAGTCCATTTCCAGTAACGAGGCGACCACGTCCCGTCCGTCACGTACCATATTGATAATCGGACTCTGCGGGAACAATGCGCGTATCTGGTGGTAATAAAAGACATTTTGCGGGCTTTTTTCGGCAATCCAGCGTGTTGTCAGGGTATTGCCCCTGGATATGGCCGTCAGGATGATCTTGCGATACAGGGCATCAATGGTGGCATCCGTAAACCGGTAATACTCTCGCAATACATCGCTGTTCGTATGCCGCTGATTTAGCCATGCAGGGATGGTCTTTGCGATGATCTTGGCCTCGGGGCCACAGTGAATGTTCGAATGCGTGTCGAGTATTACCCTCAGAAGGGTAGTACCGGAACGCTCGCACCCGCCCAGAAAAATAGGTTGATTCATATGCCTGCACCTTTACCTGAAGTCAATAAGCTCCAGATAGTGTTCCGGCGCATAGTTGGCTTCCGCAAATTCCCGTACCTTTGCGTAATCACTACGAGAAACAAAATCATCGAGACCACGGAAATCCTCACTGGATTCAACCTGCATGAAGACTTCCGGAGGAAGCTCGGGAATGCCATCAAAGGCGCAGGCAGTCCCGGCAACCGGCACACCGTGGACCAGTGCCTCGACAACCTTGATTTTCAGGCCGGCACCGATACGCAGCGGGGCCAGGGCAACGGAAGCATGGGGATAGATATCGGCCGGTGAATTGAACGGGCCCATGGGTATGATCCGTCCGGTCCGGTCTTCCATGGCCAGTGCGCTGATTCCCCCGGCCAGCAGCACAAGCGATGTAATATGATCGTTTTTCACGGCAGGCAGGAGGAGCTGGCGGAAGCCGTCCCGGTTCGCTTTCGCATAGCTGCCGACGCTGATGGGATACCTTTGTTCCTTGAATGATAATTCCTTGAAACGCGCAATATGTGGGATGGTGATGACGGGGGTCTGGATGTGGTCCTCCAGATAGCGGGTTTCATTCGAGTTGATGGATACCAGCAGGTCGAAGGCCTCCAGTGCTTCAAGCTCGGTTTCCTTATCCGCCTTTTTGGGCGCCTCCTCCCCGACTGCCGAGAAACTTGCCGCGCGCAGGTGCTGCACGTCGTGGATGTCGCAAACCCGGATGACACCATCGGGTAACATGCGTGCGAGGAGTGCAAACGTGAAATAGTTGAAATACACCACGTCGATGGCATTCTTCCGGACGAAGTCGATGAAACTGTGCTGGAACTGGGTATTGCCGAGTGTTGTACCCAATGGCTGATCGACGACAGTCCAGTCACCGGGTGTCCCCATTTTCCCGAAGTCCTTGCCAATCGAGAATTTGATGACCTCGTAACGAGTGGCCAGGAGATCGATAATGGCGAGCATGCGTTGATGGGCGCCCAAACGGCCAAGCCAGGCAGGTTCCGGGCTTACAAAAAGCAGTCTGGATTTTGCATGCATGTGTATAGTAATGGTTGTCCGCAGACAATTTGTATTATTTATAAATCAGTGCCTTACAAGTCATTGCGGGCATCAATATCGACACTGTCCAATAACAATCAGCGCTAATCAACATAACATTATAACCTGTCCCATCGATTGCTATAGTCCATTGGCAAGGATACGATAATTTTAGATAGGGTTGGAGGATAGGGTTTGGGAGCGGGGCTATCAAATGTCTCAATGCAGGATATCAAGAGCCAGGCCGCCTGGCTTATCCGGCGTGGTCAATTAGCGCAAGCCCGCAAGCTGTTGCTTGATATCTGTAATGAAAAATGTGTTGATGCCGACGCCTGGGCCACGTTCGGTGCCGTCAACGGGCAGCTCGGGATGCTGCCGGAGGCGGTCAGATGCTTTAAAAAATCACTCTCCATAAGACGCAATAATGCACTTGTCTATCTGAATCTGGGTCAGGCTTGCAGCCAGATGAAGTTATATGAAGAAGCGGTACAGTCATATAACACAGCAATTTCACTGGCGCCACAGAGCCATGTGGTCTACAAGAACCTGGGTTTTGTCCTCACCGGACAGGGCAAGGTTGAGGAGGCGATAAAATCATATCGGAAAGCGCTTGATATAAAACCTGATTACGACCAGGCGCACAGTAACCTGGCCTATGCGCTGAATTATTTGCCGGATTGTGACGCAGACACCCTGTATGCAGAGCACAGGCGCTGGGAAAGCTGCCAAATACCGAAGGCACTGTCTGTTGCGGATCATGACAATTCGCCCGATCCGGAAAGGATACTCAGGGTTGGTTATTTGTCTGCAGATTTCCGCAGGCATTCAGTCGCCTGTTTCTTTGAACCCCTGCTGGACTGCCATAATGCGCAAGAGGTAACGACATTCTGTTATGCGAATGTTGAAAAACCTGACGCTGTTACAGAGCGGTTGCATTCCAAGGCCGATTTCTGGCGGGATGTCTCGGCAATGTCTGACGACGAGGCGGCCGGATTGATTCGTTCTGATGGTATAGACATACTTGTAGATCTGGCAGGGCATACGGGTGGAAATCGTTTGCTGGTTGCCGCACGTAAACCCGCACCGGTTCAGGTTGCCTGTATAGGCTATCCGGTAACCACGGGGTTGTGCGCGATTGATTACCGGATCACTGACGAATGGGTAGATCCGCCAGGCATGACTGAACAATATTATACGGAAAGTCTCCTGAGAATCGAGCACGGGCAGCATTGCTACCGGCCACCAGAAGACTCACCGGATCCCGTGAGTTCGCCGGAGGAAATAAATGGTTTTATTACCTTTGGCACGTTTAATGGCCTGCCGAAAATTAACAGGACAGTCATAAGGGCCTGGGCAGCTATCCTTGAAACTATCCCGGACTCACGGCTGCTGATCAAGAACGGTTCCCTCGGTGATCCGGGTACATGCAGATATGTGATATCCCTGCTCGGGGAAGCGGGTATTGATCCTGCCAGGGTTGATCTGCATGGGTTGGTTAATTCATTTGAAGAACACCTGGCCTGTTACGGGAGAATGGATATTTCACTGGATACATTCCCGTACAATGGCGTGACCACAACTTGCGAGGCTTTGTGGATGGGTGTCCCGGTCATTACAATGACGGGTGACATGCCGGCCTGCCGATACGGCGAAAGCCTGTTGAACCAGGTTGGTTTATCCGACTTTATTGCCAGCGATGTCGATTCGTATATCCGGATCGCGGTGGGGCTGGCGGCAGATCGCCCGCTGCGTAGCCGACTGCGTAAAGAACTGCGTACCCGGATGCAGGATAGTCCACTGTGTGATGTGCCGGCGTATGTAGCAAGGATTGAGGCAGCTTATCGCCAGGTGTGGCGGGACTGGTGTAGTAATCATCAGGTATAACGGGATCATCATGACGACTTGTGGAATAAATCAATTGTTCCGGGGATTATTGCGGGAAACAGGTAGCCATTAAACGATATCGTCTTTGCATGTCCTCATTCATATATCCCAGGCGTTGTAATCCGACGAATAGAGGAGCCATGCGTTGTCTGGTGAAAAAGGTTGAGTATGCTGATTTGATGATGTATTGCTCGATTATGGAGGACATCAGCCATGCATTTATCCTGGAGCCGGGTACAATATCGTCATACTTTCTTGATGCAGGTAAGAACATTTCATCCAGGTTGAAATTGATATCTGACGCGTGTTTTTTAATCAGGTTACCCAATATTCTTACGCCAAGCTGGCGCTCGCCGGCATCAAATGCGATCCTTGAGAAAGTCGTCAGGCGCGCACTGTCCTGTTCTCCGCTGGCAAGCATGGCGCGCATTTTCTCCTTTGCCAGCATCAGGCAGGCGATCCTGATATGACTGCTGGTTGATTGCTGTAGGGCCATAATATAGGCAGACAGGATATCCAGGTATTCATTGACATTCTTTTTTTCAGATATTTCCTGTTGCTGGTCAATGCCTTCTGCGCAGGGCAGGGATCCAAGGTATTTGTCAATCACGCCATGATCCGGATCTGGCGTCGTTTCATATTCCCTGACAATAATGCCTGACTCTTCAAGCTGTCTTGCCTTGTCTTCCTTGCAGCAGAAAAGATTCAACAGAAATGAATCGAACGGTTTTGTATAATCGAAGGGCACCAGGATGTTCAGTCCTGGAATCAGCCGGTAGCAGCTGTATCCCGTTTCGTTGAACCGTTTTATCAGGGGGGTATTGATCCTGTCTCCGTGCTTGAGCTCGAACATGATCAAAGGAGACATGGTGGCAAGCGTAGCTTCTCCCCCATTCAGTATGTTGACTTCTTCCCCTTCCGCATCGAGCTTTATAAAATCAATATTGTTCCAGCCATAATCTTCCGAACACTGATCAAGGGTAAGCAGTTTGATTGTTTCATGCCGGTTACCGACTGCTGCATCGCTGGACAGGCTGTTGAGTTCGGAGTTTTCCGAGGTAAATAATTCTGCATGGCCGGATTTGTTTGATAGCCCTGCCTGTATCAATTCAATGTTGTTAAAATCGTTAGACCGGATGCTGTCTCTCAGACAGATTGCTGTTGTTTCGGTCGGTTCAATTGCCCAAACCTTCCCGGTGTCACCTGTGATGCCGGCAATTGTCAGTGTATAGCAGCCGTAATTGGCTCCCACATCAACCACTTTCATCCCCGATTTGATAAAGGAGCGGATGAAATTCATTTCATCTTCAAACCAGTCCTGCTGCTCCATCAGTATATACGTGGTCATTAGTCGTGGTGATGCAGGAACGGTGACGGTTATATCGCCGGCAATTCTGATGCTGGTCGTATCGGGGACGGACATATAACGGTATTTCCTTATGCCTTTTGCGATATTCTAATCGTCTTTATTAGTGGTGCAGACTGCCATGATGCCCGGGATTTTATCTTCAAGAGAGTCTGCCGGATTATATAATGGAATATGCTGTTGTTCTGATATTCTGTATCCAGATAATGAGAAATCATAGATGATTATTCCACAACGGGAAACAACCATGCCTGGCAAGGGATTGCCTGATCTGTCTGCAGCTGGCCGGATTCGTAGCGTATGCGCCACGCTTGCCGTTTTACTGCTATGCGTATCCGGTGCATCAATGGCAGATCCGTTGGCGCGGTCTGCGGGACACACTGTTGATGAAGCGGTTCTGCATGCGCTGGGAAGGCTTGGTCTGGAGCGGGGTTCGCTGGCGGTATCGGGGCTGGGCAAATCATTATCACCCTCGGCAAGGCTGGCACTGGTCGATGCGGTCCTGCAGGACCCGATGCGGATGGCCGGGCTGTCCCGGGGGCTGTTAAACCTGCACGGCCATGAGGGAATCGGAGACTACCTGAGCGGCATCATGACATTGCTTGGGGTAACAGGTATCACAACAGATACCTGTAACAGCACATTGACAGATCTTCAGGAAAAAGATTTATTGCCAGGTATCCCGCCGCCGGTTGATGACATACTGAGACGGGCCATGCATGCCCGCGCCGCTATTAATAAATTACAATGGCCGGAACCGGAAGGGCCGGGGCCGGTGTACAAACATATTTCGCAAGCCGTGAGGACGCATGATGCCCGGATTACCTCCCGACTGGTCGTACCGGATGTGTATACAAGCCGGGGCGCCGGGTTTGAAGTCGGACAGGCAACCGCAGCGTTGGTGGAGCTGGCCGCTTGCCTTGAGGCCCGTCTGCCGGACCTCCACAAGCTGAACTCGGGTGACACGGGTGAATGGGAAACGCCCTACGGTAGGGTCGGGATTTCAGGATCAGCGGATGACCGGCACACCGGACCCTGGTTGTTATTGATCGATCTGGGGGGTAATGATTCCTATCGGGATGTTGGCCCCCCAAGTGAAGCCGGGTCTGTTTCCATCGTGATTGACCTGGTCGGCGATGATACGGTCGGCTGGGAGAACACTGCGGGACCCGGTTCCGGTCTGCTCGGGCTGGGTATCTGGATCGATGTGGACGGGAATGACCGTTACCAGGGCAGGAATATCGGGGCGGGCGCGGGCGTTTTCGGGGCGGGACTGCTCTGGGACCGGTCGGGTGACGATGTATATATGGCCGGGTCCCTGAGCCAGGGGGCGGGCCAGTATGGGACCGGTATCCTGCTCGATGAGGCTGGCGATGATCGGTATATCGCGGAGGCCGCTTCCCAGGGTTTCGGGGGGTCGGGAGGTTACGGGATCCTTCTTGACCTGGGTGGCGATGACCGCTACGAGTGCGGTGGTGTCATCCCTGACAGCAGCGGCGTTCGGGTCCGGCGGCATGCTGACAGCCACTATTTCAGCCTGTGTCAGGGATACGGGTTCGGGATGCGCCCCGTCGTATCCGGGGGCATTGGTGTCCTGCTGGACCGGGAAGGTAATGATCACTATAACGCCGATATGTTTGCGCAGGGGGCGGCAACCTGGTTCGGGTTGGGCATGTTAACGGATGTGTCGGGAGATGATTCCTATCGTGCCTTCGAACATTGCCAGGGTGAAGGTCTGCATGCAGGCACCGGAATTCTGGGAGACTGGGCGGGGAATGACAGCTATGAGGGCTACGAACACTGCCAGGGAACAGGGGTGGATGCCAGTGCAGGATACCTACTGGATGCGCAGGGCGATGACAGCTATCGCGCCAATCGTGAATCCCAGGGTGCCGGTGTAAAGCCGGTCGGCAGGGGCCTGCTGGTGGATGCCGACGGTGATGATGTCTACGAGGCAGAAACCAGTGCCCAGGGATATGCGGCGGTACTGGATAAATTTCCGCTATCGATGCAACCCATTGGCCTGCTGCTTGATCTGGCAGGCGCTGACCGGTTCCTGTATCCGGATTTCGGGGCACCTACACGCCAAGGCCGGTTGCAGAATCAGCGAGGGCTGGCTATTGATTACCAGCGTATCGAGGAACCATGATGGCGGAATCCGGCGAACTGCTTGAAAAAAAACAGCTCGCGGCCAGATTATACGGCGAAGGCCGCGTGGCTGATGCCATGCGGATTGGCGAAGCGATTTATGCTGGCGGTGACAGGGACCCCGTCTTGCTGTGCCTGCTGGGGACGATTTACGGCCGGACGAATCAGTATGAAAAGGCCGTTGCATTTTGTCAGCAGGCGATAGACATTTACCCCGAATACATTAACGCACGTTATCAGCTTGCCTGTGCCTCCTGGCAGTTGGGCAATGCCGATAAAGCGATAGACGAGTTTGAATTTATCCTGTCCAGGCACCCCGATAATGCTGAAGTAAGTTACAGACTGGGTTTGGCCCGGGAGTTCATGGGGGATTATGCGGGGGCGTTAATCGCATATCGTCGGGCCAGTGAATTCCGGCCCGGGTATGCCGACGCCATTGCCGGTGAAGCGGCTGTGTACGAGAAACAGGGCAAGCCGGAAAAGGCCTATGCACTGATACAGCCATTCGTTGACGATAAAATACCCGATAATGGCATGATAGCCGTTGTCTATGGGCAACTGGCGCCGGTGCTCGGCAAAATCGGATCGGCAATCGATGCCCTGGAACAGGTCCTCGGTACAGTGACACTTTCACAGGAAAACAGTTTGCAGCTGCATTTCGTCCTGGGAATGCTGTATGACCGGGAGGGCCGGTACGATGATGCCTTCAGGCACTACCGGGAAGGCAACGAGGCCAGGGGGGCCGTATTCGATTCCAGCGGGTTCGCGCGCCAGATTGATTCGATAATCAGCCGTTTTGGTGCTGAAAATCTGCGCCGTGTGTCCCGTTCGGGGTGCAGTTCGGACAAGCCGGTCTTTGTCGTTGGCATGATGCGGTCCGGGACCACGCTCGTTGAACAAATCCTGGCCAGCCACAGCCGGGTATTCGGAGCTGGTGAATTGCCGTACCTCAGCAGGGTCATTACCTCGATGGAGGCCGAAAATGCTGATATCACCCGTCATACCCGGCAAAGGTTAAACTATTTTGCCGGTTTGTATCTGGATGCCATAGAGGCCGTTTCAGACAATGCGGCGCGTGTCGTTGACAAAATGCCGCAGAACTTTATGCACCTTGGCTACATGACTCTGTTGTTTCCCGACGCCAGGATCATTCATTGCAGCAGGGACCCTGTGGATACCTGCCTGTCATGCTATTTTCAGAATTTTGCGGCGGCGCACGCCTACACCTTCGATCTTGAAACCATGGGGCGCTGTTATGTTGAATACAGAAGGCTGATGGAACACTGGAAACAGGTGCTCGATATTGATATCCATGAGCTGCAATATGAAAAACTGGTTATGGACCCGGAGACAGAAATAGCCGGATTACTGGAATACTGTGGCCTGGAGTATGAGCCTGCCTGTCTTCGTTTTCATGAGCAGCGGCGGACGGTTACCACCGCCAGTTACGACCAGGTCCACAGACCGCTGTACCGAAATTCAGTCGGTCGCCGGCAAAATTACCAGCACTATATTGAATGTTTGGTACGCATCCTCGCTCAGTGATATGTTTTATCTATTGATATTCCACAGATTGAACTATGAACGAAGGCACGATTGATTTCGAAAAAAACGGGCAGGCGGCTGCCTTGCTGATCTCGCAGGGGAAGCTGGCCGAGGCAAGACAGCTCTGCGAGCAAGTATGTGAACACGTCAGCGATGCTTATGTCCTGTACCTGCTGGGTCTGATCAGCAATCACGAGGGGCAGTATGCGCAGGCAGCGGAATATTGCCGCAAGGCGCTCCGGATCATGCCCGCCTACATTAATGCAAAACACTGTCTGGGTAATGCGTTGAGACGCATCAATGACTATGGGGGCGCCTACGACTGCTTTGCGGAAATTATCGCAAAAAGGCCTGATGATATTAAAGCCTATAATCAACTGGGGCTTACCCTTGAGGCGGCCAGTGACTACAAGGGGGCATTGCGGTGTTACAGGAAGATGCAGCAGCTGAAACCTCAGAGCTTGAACGCCGTGGCAGGCGAGGCCTCTGTATATGAGCGGCAGGGAAAGCCGGAAATGGCCTATAAAACCCTGCTGCCATATATGGACAGTGGCAGGATGAATTCGCGAATTGCAGTGCAGTATGGAAAGCTTGCCCGCAAGCTGGGACTGCACGAACAGGCGGTTTGCAAGCTGCAGAGTTACATCAATGACAGATCGTTAACTGATGAGAAAGTGCGCCATGTTCATTTTTTACTCGGTGCGTTATACGATGATATCGGGAAATATGACGAGGCATTCGAACATTTTTCCATTGGAAACAGCTTAATGAAAGTCACGCCTGACAGTGCCGGCTTTACCAACAGGGTTGATGACTTGATAGCCAGATTCAGTCAGGCTGCCATGGCTAAAACAACACGCGCGACTACTGTCTCTGATCAGCCCGTATTCGTGATCGGGATGCCGCGTTCCGGTACCAGCCTGGTTGAACAAGTACTCTCGAGTCATCCGGTTGTGAAGGGTGCGGGTGAATTGCCGTATGTCAACGCGATAGCAGGATTTCTGGAAGAACAGTCGAACGGGATTGAGCAGCTGGATTCAGATATCCTCAATCAATGCGCAGACAAGTACCTGGCGCATGTTTCCCGGTTTGACAAGACAGCGCGGAAAGTGGTCGACAAGATGCCGAGTAACTTCCTTAATCTGGGATACATTGAACTTTTATTTCCCGGCGCACGCGTGATTCACTGCCGGCGCGACCCGATTGATACCTGCCTGTCGTGTTATTTCCAGAATTTTACATCTGTATTGACTGAAATGTTTGATCTGGAAAGTATTGGCAGGTATTACCTGGACTATGCCCGCATGATGCGTCACTGGCGTGAAGTCATCACTATGCCCGTACTGGAGGTTGACTATGAGTCGATTGTGTCAGATCCGGAAAGCCAGATTCGGCGCCTGGTAGAATTCACGGGGCTTCCGTGGGATGAGAGTTGCCTTAAATTCTACGAAAACAAGACTGCTGTAAGAACAGCGAGCTACGACCAGGTGCGCCAGCCGATATACCAACGTTCAGTCGGCCGTTGGCGTCACTACGAGCAGCATATCGGTGTACTGATAGATCTGCTTCGGCGTGGGTAAAAGGCCGCATCCACGCACCTGTCCGGGATCAATAGAGTGCGGTCGCCTACCACTGGATGTCTTTCATTGATAAGGAAAGAAAATAACAGGACAAGGACATCCCCCTGTTTATCTCATCGCGCCAAACCGGTCAGACTGAGTGAATGCTGTTGGGAATTGAAATATCTTGATATCGGCTCCAGTTCCGGTATGCCAAATAACAGCTCCCATCGTCCTGGCTTGATCAGGTCGCGAAACCCCCTTGGGATAAAATGAAAAAAAACCAGGTGTGAATAATGGCCGGTATCATCTTTCGGGATTATATTACGATAGTGCCACTGACTACTGCCGGAAAACAGAATTCCATCTGACGGCTGACAGATATAAGGCGTAAAGATATTGGAGGGATCATCCTTGATCTGCTGTGCCCAGTCAGCACCTTGATAGGGGAAATCCTCAGGCCAGTCCTGTACCTGGCTAAAATATATTGGCCATGGCACAGATTGCTCAATACAAACATCCAGTGTCCACTTTGCTTCAGGTGCATCCATATGGATCTGGCAAAGTCCATGTTTCCCATAAACACTGAGAAAATTATAACAAGGCTCGACCTCCTCTCCTGCTGCTTCACAGACCAGATCAGTAAGAACGTGTTGCAGCCGGGTAAAAAACGGATGGTTATGCAGCCTGAATCGACCAAAATTCAGTATCTCTTTTTTGCACATCTTACTGGATTCCAGCCCCCTGATAATTTCCCTGGCCTTATGCAAGGTATCGTTATCGATGACATGATTGAAGCTTTTAACCTGAAAGTCAGCAGATGTCTTGAGTGGCTCGAGCCCGGCAATAAATCCTTCCAAACGGTGAGGGCAATGTTGTTGAATGATTCTTTTTGCGTACACGTAAGCCGCAAGCCACCTTGAATCATACCATGGGTATTGTTTCCGGAATTCAGCTAACTCATTCATTAGTTCAACCTATATAATTAGCATGAAAAAAGCAAGTTGCACCTAGCTTACCAGGAAACTCCATGACCAGCTGTCTGAAAAGACATCTGTTTTAGATGCTTGCCGGTCAAACCCGGATCATATAAACAGAGAGCAATCAGCACGCATGATTTGTCCTCGACGGATAGGACCTAAATGGCAACCGCATGCAGGTCGAGACAAACCTGTCCTACCCGCCAGGATCAGGATGAGGAGTGTCATGAAGTGCGATTATCGGACTGGTCGAGAAACGGTACACCTGCTGGTTTGACATAGAGATCAGTCTCGCAAGGATGCGATAATGTTGCCGTTACCCGCCTGCCAGGAATCAGTAGGCTCCGGTCGCTTGCCAGTGGCTGTCTTTCGCCGATCGGGCGATGACCTGCAGCTGCTGGCGCTCACATTACAAGTAACCCAGCTTGCGAAGGTCCTCATTGAATGCATCGTCAAATAGCTGATCCAGAGCAGGATCTATCTGCGAGAGTGTTTGCCTGACGCCGCCCTTGTTGATGAATCGGAATCCTTTGTCTGTAGTGGCTGGGTTGCCCCAGAATACGGGTGAGTACTTGTTTTGTTTCTTCTCCTTGTTTTCAATACGCCTCAGATTGTCAAACGAAGATCGTAGTATCGCCATATCCAGTCTTTTTTTATCTGCCTCCTCGCCCAGGTATTCAATAACCCTGGAAAATTCTTTATGGGGATTGGCGCGCATTTGTTCATAACGGAGCACCAGATGCGGGGTGTCGGTTGCCGACAACCAGGAACGGGCATGTTCTATCCAGGAACCCATGCCGGCGGATTTCCAGTGTTGTACGCCTTTATGACGAATAAATTCATGTGCAAACCGGACCGGGTCCAGCTGGGAATGGCCGGTTAGAAGAAAATAATTCAGGTTGCTGAGCAGGACGTCCTTCGGGTGACGCAGTATATAGATGAAACCGGTCGTGTGCCTGATCCAGGGATGCCCGGGCGAATGGATGAAGTGTGTCTTGCTAAATATCCTGTCATTCGTGACATTCGCAAGGTCGGATGTTATGTGAATATCCGGTATTTTTTTGTTGATATCACTGCTATCAAGCGGAATTCCGATGTAATAGCTGTATAGAAAAAAGCGTAGCCAGGTATTCCCGGATTTCGGGTAGGAAGCAAGCCAGATAATCCCGTTTTTTTTCATAATTCCAATCAGGATAAAACCGTTTACCCCTGCGACACCTCTTCCGGTACCGGTACACCTGTGAGCGTACTGTGGAACGAGGTTGTGCGATGGCAAGGGCCCGAAAAAGTCACTTCACCGGCTTTCCCTTCATATGATTCAAGAGGTTTGAATTTTCAGTACCAATCTTGCGTTGATTTGTATTGATTATGCGCCTAAAATTCGCCAACTTGTTATTGATCAACTAATCAATTTATCCACATATCGTTAAATATGTTATCCATTTTAATTATAAATGGACCCAACCTGAACCTCCTGGGTGTGCGTGAGCCGGAATACTACGGGCACACCACCCTTGAAGATATTAACAGAAATATCAATGAGTTGGCTAAGAATCTCGGGTGTGGTTGCGAGACCTTCCAGAGCAATGCCGAGCATGAGCTGGTGGAGCGGGTGCAGGCCGCGCCGGACAAGGGAATCGACTTCATCATTATCAATCCTGCGGCGCTGACGCATACCAGTGTGGGATTGCGCGATGCCCTGAAGGCGGTGGCCATCCCGTTCATCGAGCTGCACCTCTCCAACATACATGCGCGCGAGGAATTCCGCAGGCATTCCTATTTTTCGGACATTGCCGTGGGGGTGATTACCGGCCTGGGTCCGATCGGGTACGAGCTGGCGCTGACGGCGGCGGTGCGGTATCTGGAAGAGCATTGATGACCACGGAATCCACGGAAACTCAAATAATCTCACCGCAAAGGCGCCAAGGACGCAAAGAAATCCAGAACAATGGCCACTGAAGTACACGGAATGTCACGGAAAAACTGAAAATTATCACCGCAGAGACGCTGAGGACGCAGAGAAAATCAATGGATTGTCAGATTGTTTGTTGCGGGAGGATGGAATGCAGCAGTGCGCCTGGCGCATCCTGCAACTCAAATAATCTCACCGCAGAGACGCAGAGGACGCAGAGAAAATCAATGGATTGTTAAATCTTTTTTCGCGGGATGATCGAATTCAACGGTGCGCATGGCGCACCCTACAACGGGTCGTGATATGGACATACGCAAGGTCAAGAAGCTGATCGAGTTGCTGGAGGAATCCCAGGTCGCCGAGATCGAGATCCATGAAGGCGAGGAATCGGTCCGCATTAGCCGCACCCCCCAGGCCTACCCCATGCCGGCCATGTACCACCTGCCGCCCGCGATGGCCGCCCCGCCGCCGGCGGCTTCACCCGCGGCGCCGGAACCGGTCGCCGTATCGGCCGAGGAGTCCATCCCGGACGGCCATATTGTCACCTCGCCCATGGTCGGCACCTTCTACGAGGCGCCGTCACCGGGTGCGAAACCCTTCGTCGAGCTGGGCCAGAAGGTCGAGGCCGGGGATACGCTGTGCATCATCGAGGCCATGAAGATGCTGAACCAGATCGAGGCGGACCAGGCCGGCAAGATCGCCGCGCGCCTGATCGAGAACGGCCAGCCGGTTGAATTTGGCCAGTCCCTGTTCGTGATTGGCTGATGCTGGACAAGGTCGTCATCGCCAACCGGGGCGAGATCGCCCTGCGCATCCTGCGCGCCTGTCAGGAACTCGGGATCGGTACGGTAGCCGTGCACTCCGTGGCCGATCGGGATCTGAAGCATGTGCTGCTGGCCGACGAGAGTGTCTGTATCGGCCCGGCGCCCTCCGTGGAAAGCTATCTCAACATCCCCGCCATCATCAGCGCGGCCGAGGTCACGGATGCCAGCGCCATTCACCCCGGCTACGGGTTTCTCGCGGAAAACGACGACTTCGCCGAGCAGGTCGAGCGCAGCGGCTTCATCTTTGTCGGCCCGCGCCCGGAGACGATCCGCACCATGGGCGACAAGGTGGCGGCCATCCGTGCCATGCAGGAGGCCGGTGTGCCCTGCGTGCCGGGATCGGACGGGCCGCTGGGAGGGGATGACGAGGAGAACATCCGGCTGGCCCATGCAATCGGCTACCCGATCATCATCAAGGCCGCCGGCGGCGGCGGTGGTCGCGGCATGCGCGTGGTGCACGCGGAGGCGGCCCTCGCGGGTGCCATATCGCTCACCCGGGCCGAGGCACTGGCGGCATTCAACAATGACACGGTGTACATGGAGAAATTTCTCGATCATCCGCGGCATATCGAGTTCCAGGTGATGGGAGACGGGGAGGGCAAGGCCATCCACCTGGGCGAGCGCGACTGTTCCATGCAGCGGCGGCACCAGAAAGTGGTCGAGGAGGCGCCGGCGCCGGGCATCAGCGAGCAACAGCGCCGGGAAATGGGTGAGCGTTGCGCCAGTGCCTGCCGGCAGTTGCACTACCGCGGTGCGGGCACGTTCGAGTTCCTGTACCAGGATGGCGAGTTCTATTTCATCGAAATGAATACGCGCATCCAGGTCGAGCATCCGGTCACCGAGATGATCACCGGCATCGATCTCGTCAAGGAGCAGTTGTACATCGCCGCGGGCAGGGGGCTGACCCATCGCCAGGAGGATGTCCGGATCAACGGGCACGCCATCGAATGCCGCATCAATGCCGAGGACCCGGAGAGTTTCATGCCGTCGCCTGGCCGTATCGCGACCTATCATGCACCGGGCGGTCCTGGCATCCGCATGGACACGCATGTCTACAACGGCTACCTGGTGCCGCCGTATTACGATTCCATGATCGGCAAGCTGATCGCCCACGGCGAGACCCGCACCTCGGCGCTGGCGCGCATGCGCGTGGCGCTGAACGAGATCGTCATCGAGGGCATCAAGTCCAATGTTCCCCTGCAGCGCGATATCATCTCGGATTTCGCCTTCATGGAAGGCGGGACGGACATTCACTATCTCGAAAAAAAGCTGGGGTTGAAGGGCAGCGACAAGTGAGTCGTGTAGATGCGATAGTCACGGAAGCTGCAGAAGAAGAGAAAAAACAATTCACCGCAGAGGCGCGGAGGGCACAGAGAAATTCAATGAGTGCTCGTAGGGTGCAACAGGCGTCAGCCGTATTGCACCGCTTTTGGGTAATATGTAACGGCTCCGGCGCAATGCGCTGCGCGATTGCGCCCTACATGAGTTGCGCTGTCAGTCACACGAAGGACCGAAGCCATCGGTTTTAATCATTAGAATGGTTTTCTTTGCGTTCTCTGCGTCTCTACGGTGAGATTTGTGTCTGTCAGTATTGTATCTTTGTGACCTTTGCGCCTTTGCGGTTAATCAGCATGTCCTGGTTGCAGTTTTCCGTTGAAGTCGGCGGCGTTCACGCGGAGACGGCGGCGGGGGCGTTTGAGTCGGCCGGTGCCCTCTCGGTGACGGTGCTGGATGCCGGGGCTGAGGCGCTGTTCGAGCCCGCGCCCGGCGAGACACCGCTCTGGGGGCATACCCGGGTTGTGGCCCTGTTCGGACCGGAAGCGGATTCCGTGCAGGTGCAGGCCGCTGTTCGGCAGGCGCTGCCGGGCACGGCGCTGCATTTCCGGACGGAACGGCTGGCGGATCGCGACTGGTCCGGCACCTGGCGGGAAGGTTTTCCTGCGATGTCCTTCGGGGAGCACCTATGGGTCTGCCCGGCCGGGGAACTGCCGCCGGACCCCGATGCCATCGTTATCCGGATGGATCCGGGGCTGGCCTTCGGCACCGGCAACCATGCCACGACGGCCCTGTGCCTGGCATGGCTTGCGGCACACCCGCCCGTCGGCCGGCATGTGATTGACTACGGCTGCGGTTCCGGCATTCTCGCGATTGCCGCCGTGCGCCTCGGTGCCGCCCGTATAACGGCCGTCGATATCGATCCGCAGGCGCTGCTGGTGACACGGGAGAATGCGGCGCGCAACGCTCTGGCGGACACCCTTGTCGCGCTGGCGCCGGGTGACCTGGACCCGATCCCGGCCGATCTGGTTGTGGCCAATATCCTGGCCAATCCCCTGATCGCGCTGGCCCCGGAACTGGCCGCGCTGGTGCAACGGGATGGCCGGATCCTGATGACGGGTATTCTTGCCGGGCAGGGGGACGCGGTCATGACGGCCTATGCCCGGTGGTTCAGCTTCCGGGAACCGGTCAGCCGCGCGGAATGGGTGTTGCTGGAAGGCACGAGGCGGTAATTCACAGGTAGGACCGGCTCCCGGCCGGTAATAATTCATTCCCCGCGAGGCGCGGGTCCTACGGATAATGTATCCGGCCCCTGTTTTGGTGGGAGCGGCGCCTCGCCGCGAATCGCACCAAGGCGATGCTCCCGCAATGATCCCTGGCGAATCGCGCCGGGGCGGCGCTCCCACAATGATTCCCGGCGAGTCCAGTTTTCCGTGCAGCAGCCCTCGCCATTCACATTTGCCGCGCGAACCGCGTAAACTAGCCCGCCATGTATACCATCTGCCCTGGCTGCTGCACGCTTTTCCAGGTGACCGCCGGCCAGCTCGGCAAGGCGGGCGGCATGGTCCATTGCGGCGAGTGCGACCATGTCTACAGTGCCGTGGATTATCTCTACGAGGAACTGCCCGCGGCCCGCGAGGCGCTGTCCGGGCAACAGGAAGTATCGGCCCGGATGCAGACATCCCGCCCGGCGACCCCGGTAGCGGCATGGCCGGGCGTCGCTACCGGGATGGTGCGGGAAAAAGACCTCCCGCCGGCGTTCGACTCCCTGGCGAAGCCGCTGTTCACCGGCGACTGGCGGCATGAGGGGATTGCCTGGAAGGACGTTCTCAAGGGGGCGGGCTTCGGTCTGCTGCTGCTTTTGCTGGGATTCCAATGGATGTATTTCAACCGTGCCGAACTCTCGGCGCAGTACTACTGGCGTCCGGCGCTCGAGCGTATGTGCGACCTGCTGGGCTGCGAACTGCCCCTGCGGGCGGAGCCGGAACAACTGGAATTGCTGGACCGTGATGTCCGCCAGCATCCGCAGGTGGCAAGTGCGCTGCTGATCAACGCCACCTTCACGAACCGATCGGTATTTACCCAGTCTTACCCGCTTTTTGAAATCAGCTTCTCCAATCTGGCGGGTACCGTCGTCGCGGTGCGGCGCTTCAAGCCGTCCGAGTATCTGGCAGGCGGTGTCGATATCGAGGCTGGAATCGCGCCCGACGCCCTCGTTCGTGTGGTGCTGGAGGTGCAGGACCCGGGGGAGGATGCCGTCTCCTACCAGTTCGGATTTTTTTGAAACACAACTTATTCAGTTAATTAATAAATTCCGGATGCAAGCAGGCGGGTTCCGGTTGGCCCGCCGCGAGCGACGCTGAATCGTTGTCTGCGGGCCGGTTCCGCCGGCATCACGGGGCTGGCAACGCTGATCAGAAAGCCGGCGGATTTTCAACCCCGGATCAGGTAAATATTAGACTTTATCGCCATGCCGGAAGGGGGTATTATCTGCCGTCCTTCAAGTCCGGCAACACGTTTTTTTACATTCTGGCTACCGGTGCAAATAGGACCCCATACACTTTCAAACAACCTTGTGCTGGCACCTATGGCCGGGGTTACCGACCGGCCTTTCCGTCAGTTATGCCGCACGCAGGGTGCCGGACTGGCCGTGTCCGAAATGGTGACCTCCAATTCCCTGTTGTGGGGCAGCGCAAAGACCCTGCGTCGTATCGACCACGCGGGAGAGGACGCGCCGGTCTCGGTACAGATCGCCGGCGCCGATCCGGGCATGATGGCGGAAGCGGCGCGTTTCAATGTGGACCGCGGCGCGCAAATTATCGACATCAACATGGGCTGCCCGGCACGGAAGGTCTGCAATGTCATGGCCGGTTCTGCCCTGCTGCGTGACGAGGTGCTGGTTGGCCGCATTCTGGATGCCGTCGTGAGCGCGGCCGGGGTGCCTGTCACACTGAAGATCCGCACCGGCTGGGACACGAGCCACAGGAACGGCCCTGTCGTGGCGCGTATCGCCGAGCAGGCGGGCATCCAGGCATTGACCGTGCATGGCCGTACCCGTGCCTGCGGTTTCCGGGGAACCGCGGAGCATGACACGGTACGCCGCATCAAGGCGGCAGTTTCCCTGCCGGTGATCGCCAACGGCGATATTGCCTCACCCGAGGCGGCGGTGGCGGTACTGCGTCATACCGGCGCCGATGCCGTCATGATCGGACGCGCCGCCCAGGGCCGCCCCTGGATATTCCGCGAGATCACCCATTACATGCAAACCGGCCGGCACCTGCCGGCGCCCGGGGCGGACGAGATCTGCGGCATACTGACGGGCCATCTCGAAAATCTGTACGCATTCTACGGCGAATACACGGGGGTGCGTGTGGCACGCCGGCATCTTGCCTGGTACAGCAAGGGCCGGCCCGGCGGCAATCGCTTCCGCCAGACAATCAACCATCTTGATTCGACTGCCGCACAGCTGGACTGCGTGCGGGAATTTTTTAACCGGCGGATGGAACGGGAGGCGCTGGTTGCATGAACGCGATACTGACAAAACGTGAACGCCGCAAGCAGCCGATCCGGCGCAGCGTGCGATCGGCGCTGGAACTCTATCTTGACGATCTGAACGGGCACAAGGTCGATGACCTGTACCACGTGGTACTGAGTGAAGTGGAGCCGGCCATTCTGGATGTGGTGATGGGCTACGTCGAGGGCAACCAGAGCCAGGCGGCGGAAATGCTCGGGATCAGCCGCGGGACGCTGCGCAAGAAACTCAGACAGTATGACCTGTAGGGTGCGCCGAGCGCACCATTGATCAACAGCCGGCATTCCGGTGCGCACGGCGCCCCCTGCGGATTGCAGGTTGCTAAAAATGGTAAATTGATATTCACCGCAGAGGCGCAAGGAACGCAAGGAACGCAAGGAAATAATTATAAAAACCCACCGCAGAGACGCAGAGGACACAGAGAAAAACACTTAATAATTACAAACGATGGTTTTGTTTCTTTGTGTGACTGAAAGAATACTACGATTGCATTATTTGAAGTTCTCTGCGTCCTCTGCGTCTCTGCGGTGAATCAATATTTTCAAGTCAGGTGTCTGGTTCATGAATAAAATCCGGCGTGCGCTGATCAGCGTTTCCGACAAGAGCGGCATTGCCGAATTCGCCCGGGCATTGCACGGGCTGGGCATCGAGATCCTGTCGACCGGCGGCACGGCGAAACTGCTGATGGATGCCGACATTCCGGTCATCGAGGTGTCGGAATACACGGGTTTTCCGGAAATGATGGAGGGACGGGTAAAGACCCTGCACCCGAAGGTGCACGGCGGCATACTCGCACGCCGTGGCGTCGATGAGGCCGTGATGGCCGCGAACGGCATCGACCCGATTGACCTGGTGGTGGTGAATCTCTATCCCTTCGGGGAGACGGTGGCGAGTCCGGGATGCGATCTGCCGACAGCCATCGAAAATATCGATATCGGCGGGCCGACCATGCTGCGGGCGGCGGCCAAGAACTACCGGGATGTGACCGTGGTGGTGGATGCTGCGGACTACCCGCGTGTGCTGGACGAATTGCGGTGCAACGACGGTGCGGTGACGGATGCCACGCGCTATGCACTGGCTGTCAGGACATTCGAGCATACGGCCCGCTACGATGACGCCATCGCCAATTACCTGGGCGCGACCGCGGCGACGGGTGAGCGGGCGGAATTTCCACACACCCTGAATCTCCAGTACCGCCAGGTGCAGACCATGCGCTACGGGGAGAATCCGCACCAGCGTGCGGCCTTCTATGCCGAGCACGAGCCCGGCGAGGCCTCGGTGGCCACTGCGCGGCAGCTGCAGGGCAAGGAGCTGTCCTATAACAACGTTGCGGATACCGACGCGGCGCTGGAATGCGTGAAGGCCTTCACCGAAGGGCCGGCCTGCGTCATCGTCAAACATGCCAACCCCTGTGGCGTGGCCCTGGGTGCAGCGCCGCTGGAGGCCTATGAGCGGGCCTTCAAAACCGACCCCACCTCGGCCTTCGGCGGCATTATCGCCTTTAACCGGCCGCTCGATGCGGCCACGGCGGGCGCTATCATCGAGCGGCAGTTTGTCGAGGTTATTATCGCGCCCGTGGTCGAGGCAGCGGCACTGCCCGTACTGGCGGACAGGCGCAACGTCCGGGTGCTGGAGTGCGGTGCCTGGTCGGGCGAGCCGGCTGCCGCCCTGGATTTCAAACGGGTCAACGGCGGCCTGCTGGTACAGGACCGCGACCTTGGCCATGTCACGGAAGCCGACCTCAGGGTGGTCACGCAACGGGCCCCGGATGAACGGGAACTGAAGGATTTGCTGTTTGCCTGGCGGGTCGCCAAATTCGTCAAGTCCAATGCCATCGTGTATTGCAGGGAAGGCATGACCGTCGGTGTCGGTGCCGGGCAGATGAGTCGCGTGTACAGTGCCAGGGTCGCGGCGCTCAAGGCGGCCGACGAGGGCCTGGAAGTCAGGGGTTCGGTGATGGCCTCCGATGCGTTTTTTCCTTTTCGCGACGGCATCGATCAGGCCGCCGGGGCGGGCATTGCGGCCGTCATTCAGCCCGGCGGTTCCGTGCGCGATGACGAGGTCATCGCCGCGGCTGACGGGCATGGCATCGCCATGGTGTTCACCGGGATGCGGCATTTCCGGCATTGATTGGATAATCCGGCAATGGTTATTCACCGCAAAGGCGCAAGGAAATAGAGACAGGAATTCACCGCAGAGGCGCGGAGGGCACAGAGAAATTCAATGAGTGCTCGCAGGGTGCAACAGGCGTCAGCCGTATTGCACCGCTTTTTGGTAATATGTAACGGCTCCGGCGCAATACGCTGCGCTATTGCGCCCTACGTGAGTTGCACTGCCAGTCACACGAAGGACAGAAGCCATCGGTTTTAATCATTAAATGGTTTTCTTTGCGTCCTCTGCGTCTCTGCGGTGAGTTATTATTATCCAGGATAGGTCCGGCGCAATACGCTGCGCTATTGCGCCCTACGTGAGTTGCGCTGTCAGTCACACGAAGGACAGAAGCCATCGGTTTTAATCATTAAATGGTTTTCTTTGCGTCCTCCGCGTCTCTGCGGTGAGTTATTTTTTATATAGATGGGTCCGGCACAATACGCTGCGCTATTGCGCCCTACGTGAGTTGCACTGTCAGTCACACGAAGGACAGAAGCCATCGGTTTTAATCATTAAATGGTTTTCTTTGCGTCCTCTGCGTCTCTGCGGTGAGTTATTATTATCCAGGATGGGTCCGGCGCAATACGCTGCGCTATTGCGCCCTACATGAGCTTGATATGCAATGAATATCCTCATCATCGGCGGTGGCGGGCGCGAGCATGCCCTGGCCTGGAAGGCATCCCGGTCCCCGCAGGCGGACACGGTGTTCGTCGCGCCCGGCAATGCCGGTACCGCGCTGGAGGCGGGCATCGAGAATGTCGCCATCGATGCCGGTGACACCGAAGCGTTGCTGGCCTTCGCCCGGGAGAAGGCAATCGGACTGACGATCGTCGGGCCCGAGCAGCCGCTGGTCGCCGGCATCGTCGACCGTTTCCGGGAAGCCGGCCTGCGCTGTTTCGGCCCGGGCAGGGAAGCGGCCCGGCTGGAAGGTTCCAAGTCCTATTCCAAGGACTTCCTGGTACGCCACGGCATACCGACGGCCGCCCATGCGGCCTTCACCAATGTGGCCGCTGCCGTGGCCTATATCCGTGAGCAGGGTGCGCCCATCGTCGTCAAGGCCGACGGGCTGGCGGCGGGCAAGGGGGTCATCCTGGCGCAGACCGAGTCCGAGGCGATCGGCGCGGTCGAGGACATGCTGAGCGGCAATGTATTCGGGGTGGCCGGCCACCGGGTCGTCATCGAGGAGTTGCTGCAGGGCGAGGAGGCCAGCTTCATCGTCATGGCGGACGGCACCCATTGTCTGCCACTGGCCACCTCTCAGGACCACAAGGCGCGGGACAATGGTGATACCGGTCCGAACACCGGCGGCATGGGCGCCTGTTCACCGGCCCCGCTGGTGACCCCGGATGTCCACCGCCGGGTGATGAACAGGGTCATCCGGCCCACACTCAGCGGTATGGCGCACGAGGGTCATCCCTTTACCGGTTTTCTGTATGCCGGTCTGATGATTGCCCCTGACGGTACACCGAAGGTGCTCGAGTTCAATGTACGCTTCGGGGATCCGGAAACCCAGCCCATTATGCTGCGGCTCAGATCCGACCTGGTCGGGTTGTGCCTGGCGGCGCTGGACGGACGCCTGGACGAGGTTGACGCAGAATGGGATGAACGCGCCGCCCTGGGCGTGGTGCTTGCGGCCGGTGGCTATCCGGCGGATTATCGCAAGGGCGATGTGATTACCGGGTTGCCGGAACCGGGGAGTGCGACGGACTGCAAGGTGTTTCACGCAGGCACCCGTGAACAGGACGGGAAAATCGTCACCAGCGGCGGGCGGGTGCTGTGTGTCTGCGCCCTCGGCGCTACGATCGCCGCGGCACAGGCGCGGGCCTATGCCTGCGCCGCACAAATCCACTGGCCGGATATGTTTTACCGTACCGACATCGGGCATCGCGCCCTGGGATATGAGCGGTGAGGGATGAAAAAACCGATAGTCACGGAAGCACAAGGAAAATCAAATAATCTCACCGCAGAGACGCGAAGGACGCAGAGTAATTCAAAATATCAATAGCTCGTAGGGTGCAATAGGCGTCAGCCGTATTGCACCGCTTTTGGGTAATATGTAACGGCTCCGGCGCAATACGCTGCGCTATTGCGCCCTACGTGAGTTGCACTGTCAGTCATACGAAGAACCAAGGCCATCGGTTTTAACATTAAATGGTTTTCTTTGCGTCCTCTGCGTCTCTGCGGTGAATTGTTTTTACATAGATGGGTCTGGCGCAATGCGCTGCGCTATTGCGCCCTACAGATTTTACAAGGAGTTGATCAATGGAAATATTCGGCTGGGTGGTTGTGGCAATCATTATCGGACTGCCACTCTGGGCCATCCTGTTGTACAACCGGCTGGTGGGGTTGCGCAACCAGGTGAAAAATGCCTGGCGGCAGATCGACGTGCAGTTGAAGCGCCGTCATGACCTGATTCCCAATCTGGTGGAAGTCGTCAAGGACTATATGACCTATGAGCAGGAAACGCTGGAGAAGGTGATCCAGGCGCGCAACCAGGCCGTGGGCGCCCGCAACACCGAGGAGGCGATAGCCGCGGAGGGTGTACTCGGCGGCGCGCTGGGCAAGCTGTTCGCACTGATGGAGAACTACCCCGATCTGAAGGCCAACGAGAATGTGTCTCGCCTGATGGAAGAGTTGAGTGCAACGGAGAACAGGATCGCCTTCTCCCGGCAGTTCTACAATGACAGCGTGATGTCATTGAACAACGGCGTGGAAACGTTCCCGTCGAATTTTGTCGCCGGCCTGTTCGGCTTTCGGCATGCCACCTACTTCGAAGTGCCGGAAACGGAGACCGCTGCCCCGGCGGTGGACCTGCGGTAATAATATAACGGTGGGGCGCAATAGCGAAGCGTATTGCGCCGGATCCACAGTATCACAAACTTACATTAACATACGTGGAAGAATACGGAAGAATCAATTAACCGCAAAGACGCAAAGATCGCAAAGTATTTCCTGGAGTAAGTCTTTCTTTGCGTCCTTCGCGTCTTTGCGGTTAGTGTTTTTTCTGTAGATAAATGACCGCAATTCCTTATAGCCGGGTAACGGGAACAGATGTCTTCCACGACTGAAAGACAATGCCCCGAATGCGGCGCCGGGAACCGCCCGCATGCAAAAACCTGCCGTCAGTGTGGTGCGCCCCTGAAGGAAAACTGGCAGGACAACCGGCATCTGCGCAACAAGGTATTGCGGCGGACCGATTTCGTGGCGGCCGCGCGCGCCAACCAGAAGGCAACCCGGCGCCTGGTCATCGTATTACTGCTCGTACTCGGGGTGCTTGGCTATCTCATCGGCTGGAGTCTGCAACTGGTCGCCGGCGCGTGGCCGGTCGATGCGGGGACGGCGTGGTCTGCCAGTCGCTGGGGCTTCCGGACCGCCGCCGTACTGCTTGTCATCGGCGCGGTCTGGTCATGGGTCGCCTTCCGCGAAGGTGACCGTATCATCCTGCGCCTGACCGGTGCCCGTGAAGTGTCCGGGGCCCAGGAGCCCCGATTGCACAACGTGGCGCAGGAGATGGCCATAGCGGCAGGCATCGTCAAGCCGAAACTGTTCGTCATCGAAACCGTCGCGCTGAACGCATTCGCCACCGGTATGAGTCCTGCCCGTTCCGCGATCGGCGTGACCCGCGGCCTGCTCGATACGCTCAACCGCGAGGAATTGCAGGGTGTGATCGGGCATGAAATGGGTCATATCGTGAACTGGGACATCCGCTACGCCACGGCGGTAGGCATCATTGTCGGCCTGATCGCCCTCGTGAGCGATGGCGCCCTGCGGTCGCTGTATTTCTCCGGACGTTCCCGCAATTCCGGAAAAGGAGGGCCGGGCGCGATTTTCGTTGTACTGGCGCTGGTTGTGTTCGCGGCGCTGGCGCCGCTGTTTGCCCTGCTGGTGCAAATGGCGGTCTCGCGCCAGCGGGAATTCCTGGCGGATGCAACCAGCGTACGCCTGACGCGGCATCCGCAAGGTCTCATTTCCGCGCTGGAAAAGCTGGGGCAAACCACTGAACCCTTCGAGGGGGCAAATCGCGCGACCCAGCATATGTTTATCGTGAACCCGTTCAGGAATTTCGGGGAAAGAACCAGCAGTCTGATGGCGACCCATCCCCCGCTGGAGTTGCGCATTCACCGGCTGCGGAACCTGGGGGAGGACTGACAATGTGTGCGTGTTGAAAAATATATTTTCACCGCAGAGACGCAGAGGACGCAAAGAAAACATTTAATTGTTAAAACCAATAGCTTGCGCTCTTGGCATATATATAGCAGATATATTTCATCTGCGTTCCTTGCGACTCTCGGTAACTGCTCCATGCATCGCCTACAGGGATGTAGGCGAGGGGCGTGAGCAGGATGCGGTAGCTTTACTCTCGGCTCTGGATATACAGAAACCCTGTTCAATAGTTATTTGATTTAATAATTCTTTTCTCTGCGTTCTTTGCGTCTCTGTGGTGAATATATCGTTATTTCTTTACGCCTTTGCGATAAACCTCTTAGCGCTTCATCGATTCGAAGAAATCGTCATTGGTCTTGGTGGACTTCAGCTTGTCGAGCAGGAACTCCATGGCGGCAATTTCATCCATCGCGTGCAGCAGCTTGCGCAGGATCCACATCTTCTGCAGTTCCTTGGGATCGGTCAGCAGTTCCTCGCGGCGGGTGCCGGAACGGTTGATGTTGATGGCGGGGTAGACGCGTTTTTCCGCGATCTTGCGATCGAGGTGTATTTCCTGGTTGCCGGTGCCCTTGAACTCCTCGTAGATCACATCGTCCATACGTGATCCGGTGTCGATCAGGGCCGTGGCCAGTATCGTCAGGCTGCCGCCTTCCTCGATATTGCGGGCGGCGCCGAAGAAGCGCTTGGGGCGCTGCAGCGCATTGGCGTCCACGCCTCCGGTCAGAACCTTGCCGGAGGATGGTACGACGGTATTGTAGGCACGGCCCAGACGGGTGATCGAATCCAGCAGGATCACCACGTCACGTTTGTGTTCGACCAGACGACGGGCCTTCTCGATCACCATCTCGGCCACCTGCACGTGCCGGCTGGCCGGTTCATCGAAGGTGCTCGATACCACCTCGCCCTTCACCGAGCGCGCCATTTCGGTGACCTCTTCCGGGCGCTCATCGATCAGCAGAACGATCAGGTAGCATTCCGGGCAGTTTGCCGTGATGGACTGTGCCACATTCTGCAGCAACATGGTCTTGCCCGCCTTGGGCGGGGACACGATCAGCCCGCGCTGTCCCTTGCCGATCGGCGCGACCATGTCGATGATCCGCGCGGTAATGTCTTCCGTGCTGCCATTACCGCGCTCCAGGGTCAGACGCTGATTGGGATGCAGCGGAGTGAGATTCTCGAATGCCACCTTGTGCTTGGCATTTTCAGGCTTTTCATAGTTGATCTGGTCGACCTTGAGCAGGGCAAAGTAGCGTTCGCTCTCCTTGGGTGGCCGGATCTTGCCTTCCACTGAGTCTCCGGTCCGCAGGCTGAAGCGCCGGATCTGGCTCGGGGAAACGTAGATATCGTCCGGTCCGGCGAGATAGGAACTGTCCGGTGAACGCAGGAAACCGAATCCGTCCTGGAGAATTTCCAGCACACCGCCGCCGAAAATATCTTCTCCCTTCTTCGCATGTGCCTTGAGTATGGAAAAGATGATGCCCTGCTTGCGGGAACGTGCGGTTCCCTCGATGCCCATATCATTGGCGAGTTCGATCAGCTCGGATGCAGGTTTGAGCTTGAGTTCGGAGAGGTTCATAAGAGGCCTTTGGCGAGTCGTTGGTTGAAAGTCAGGATACGGTCGTTCGTCGGTCCGGGAAGTCAGTGGTTTGTATATAAGGTGTGGCGGTATGCGCGGGGAATACGCCTGTACCGGCTGCGGCATGGGCGCGCGAACACCGTGCTGTTTTCCTCTTGCAGGTTATTCAGGGAAATTCCGGATGATGCCGGTAACTTGCGTTTCCCGACGCAAAGTACAATGAGAAACATGGGTTATTGTAAGAAAAACCTTTGCGCTCCTGGCGGCTTTGCAGTGCAACATCATTCAGCGGCGTTTCACGGCGGCTTGTCTAGATATTACTGTCGATAAATGCGGTCAGCTGGGACTTCGACAGGGCTCCGACCTTGGTGGCCTCGACATTGCCATCCTTGAACAGCATTAACGTCGGGATACCCCGTATGCCGTACTTGGGTGGTGTCTGGGGGTTGTCGTCGATATTGAGTTTGGCAATCCGCACCTTGCCGGTATATTCATCGGCAATTTCATCCAGGATCGGGGCGATCATCTTGCAAGGTCCACACCATTCTGCCCAGTAATCCACCAGCACCGGCTCAGGTGAATTAATGACCTCTGCTTCAAAGGTATCATCCGTTACATAAATGATGTGCTCACTCACTGTACAAGTTCTCCTGTTGTAAACAATATCGCGATCTCAATTCAGTGAAAGCCGAAACATGGCTTTTTCGCTGAGTACATGAAATGGAATTCCGCTGGGCGGCGTGTCGAGGTATTGTCCCTGGACAGGACGGCCTTGACTGGAGCGTATGGTGTTGTCGTCCTGATGCTATTTCAGCCTAAATCAGCCCATATTACAAGTCTGTCGATGAATAATTACGGGATTACCGGTAAACATGCACGGCAAGGCCTGCTGTATGCAGGCCCGTTCCCCTGGGTGTGGATCCGCGCGCTTGCAAACCTCGCTCATACCGCTGAAGGGACCACGACACACAGACCGCCTTTCCGCCGGCGCGGGGCATTTCAGGCGGCCCTTCGACCGCGGGACGACGGCCCGGGCAGGTTTCCCCGCGGAATCGGCCGGCTTGCATGTAACGCCTTGAATTGTTACAGGATGTGTAAAGCGGGTGGAACCTGTGGCGATCCGGTGCAAAAAAATTAGCAAATTCACAAGCATTTGAAATAGAATATAAAATTAGAAACCAACAGGCCGGTACCGGCCGAAAGCCGAATTATCGATGTCCGACACCCACCTGACCGATACCGTCTTTACAAGCTTCCAGCTTCCCGGCGAGCTAATGCAAGGCATTGAAGATGCAGGATTTTCAAGATGCACCCCGATCCAGGCCGAAACCCTGCCCGTGGCCCTTGAAGGGCGGGATGTGGCCGGGCAGGCGCAGACCGGAACCGGCAAGACGGCGGCCTTCCTGCTCGCTGTATACAACCACCTGTTGCGCCATCCGGCCGCTGCGCGCCGCAAGCAGGATCAGCCGCGTGCACTCATACTGGCGCCTACCCGGGAACTGGCCATGCAGATACACGCGGATGCCTCCGTGCTCGGCCGTCACAGCGGGCTGCGGCTCGGACTTGCCTACGGCGGTACCGGTTATGACAGCCAGCGCGAAACGATCGCCGCCGGCGTGGATGTCCTAATCGGTACGCCCGGGCGTCTTATCGATTACTTCAAGCAGCATGTATTCAACCTGAAAATGATCCAGGCCATCGTGCTTGACGAAGCCGACCGCATGTTCGACCTTGGTTTTATCAAGGATATCCGTTTTCTGCTGCGTCGCTGTCCGCCGCCGGAGGAGCGCATGGGAATGCTGTTCTCGGCCACGCTGTCGCACCGTGTGCAGGAACTGGCCTATGAGCACATGAACAATCCCGTCTATATCGATATCGAGCCGGAAAAAGTGACTGCGGAACGGGTCAGGCAGGTACTGTACCATACGGCCAACGAGGAAAAGATTCCTCTGCTGGTGGGATTATTGAATCATGTGGACCCGCGGCGCAGTATCGTGTTCGTCAATACGAAGCGCAATGCCGAACGGGTCTGGTCCTACCTGGAAGGCAACGGTTTCAAGTGCGCGGTGCTTTCGGGGGACGTTCCGCAGAAAAAGCGCCAGCACCTCCTGAAGGAATTCCAGGGCGGGAATCTGCCGATCCTGATCGCTACGGACGTGGCCGCGCGCGGTCTGCATATTCCGGATGTCAGTCACGTTTTCAACTATGATCTGCCGCAGGACGCGGAAGACTATGTGCATCGTATCGGGCGAACGGCGCGCGTCGGCAAGGACGGCGATGCCGTGAGCTTTGCATGCGAGGATTTCGTGTATTCGCTGCCGGAAATCGAAGCCTATATCGGACACAAGATAGCGGTTGAGCATGTTCCGGAAGGGATGATTGCCAGGTTGAAGCCACCCGTCAGGATCAAGCGAGCGGACCGGCCGGGCGGCGGGCGCGGCCGGCCCGGCAAGGGCCGCAGCGGCAAGCCGGGCGGGCGGCGGAAATCCGCGCAGCGGTAGTTCCGGGACGGGATAACACAAGCCATGCCTGCCTTTGCATTACAACCCTCCGACCTGATCCGGATCATGGAAGGCAGTGCCATGAAGCGCGCCATCCTGATCATCAACCTGCTGCTGGTCATCTGGATTGCCAGTATCCTCGCGACATTGACATGGAGCCTGTTTGCACCACCGGCTGAGGTACCTGCAGCCGCGGGCGTCGACACCGGGAGCGTTGCCGCCGTACCCGATCCGGCATTGGCGCTGATAAGGCAGCTGCCGGGCTGGCATCTCATGGGGTCAGCCCAACAGGCGCCGGCACCGGTAAAGACCAGTACACCCATTGACGCCCCGGAGACCCGGCTCAAACTGGTGTTGCACGGTTCCCTTGCCTCCGATGACAAGCAGCGGGCGCGGGCGATCATTGCCGATCCGAAGGGCGAGGAAGATCAGTATGCAATTGGTGATACACTGCCGGGAAATGCCGAGCTGAGCGATGTCTACCCGGACCGGGTGATCCTGCTGCGGGGCGGGCGCTACGAAACCCTGCGTCTCCCGGAGGACAGGAATACGGGGAGCAGTTCCATCAGCCTGTCAAGAACTGCCGTAAGGACCGCTCCATCAAGCCGGCTGCGGACAGTGCGGCAGCAGTTGCAGAAGCGCCCCAGGTCACTGTACGGGATAATGCGCACGACTCCCATGAAGGGCGAGGACGGTAACCTGATCGGGTACCGGCTGTCACCGGGCCGGGAACCGGAATTGTTCGAGCAGCTGGGCCTGATGGAGGGTGATGTCGTGGTGCAGGTCAATGACATCCGGCTGGACAAGCAGGAGAATGGCATGAGGGCATTGAAAAGCGTGCAAACCGGTGATGCGGTCAGTCTGACGGTATTGCGCAACGGCGTGGAAGAAGTCATGAGCTTCAGCATGCCTGAATAGCAATAATTCTGGTAATCTGGTAACAGGAGCGCAACGGCGTTTGTGAAAGAGGCGATGAATATTTCAGCGAGGATTTCAGGCGTACTGCTGGCCTGGCTGGTCTGGGCACTGTCCGCGCAGGCGGAAACCGTCACATTGAATCTGAAGGATGCCGATATCGGTGCCCTGATAAGCACGGTTGCCGAGGTTACCGACCACAACTTCATCATCGATCCGCGCGTGAAGGGCAAGGTCACGGTGATCTCGACCCGGCCGATGAACAGTGACGAGGTTTACCAGGTTTTTCTGTCCATACTGAAGGTGCACGGTTTTGCCGCCGTACCCAGCGGCGAGGTCATAAAGATCGTACCGGACGTCAATGCCAAACAGGATGGCATACCGACTGTCACTGACGCGGAACCGGGTCGGGGTGATGAAATGGTTACCCGCGTGATCCCGGTCGAAAATGTCCTGGCAGCGCAGCTGGTGCCGATCCTGCGGCCGCTGGTCCCGCAGCAGGGCCATCTGGCGGCCTATCCGGCGACCAATGTGCTGATCATTTCCGATCGCGCGAACAACGTGGAACGCCTGGTCAGTATCGTGCGGCGCATCGACAAGGCAAGTGATACTGAAATTGAGGTCATTCCGCTGGAGCATGCCTCGGCGGTAGAGGTCGTCCGGGTGTTGACCAGCGTGGGCCGCGCCGATGCGCCCAGGGGGAAGGCAGCCGGTGCGACCGCTGGGGGGCAGGTGCTGGTGGCGGATGAACGCACCAACAGCATCCTGCTGGGCGGTGACCGCGGTACCCGCCTGAGGATGCGGGCACTGATTTCCCATCTGGATACCCCGCTGGATGCGGGCGGCAATACCGATGTGATCTACCTGCGCTATGCCGATGCCACGGAAATCGTGGCTACCCTGCTCGGCGTTGGCAAGCTGGAGGAAAAGGAGGCGGAGGGTAAAGGCGCGGTAAAACAGCGCGGGGCCTTCGATATCCAGGCCGATGAAGCGACCAATTCACTGGTGATCACCGCGCCTCCCGACATCATGCGCACCATCAAGCGGGTGATCGGCCAGCTCGATATCCGCCGTGCCCAGGTGCTGGTCGAGGCCGTGATCGCCGAAGTCTCGGCGGATGTGGCGCGCGAGCTGGGTGTACAGTGGGTGTTCAGCGGTGCGAAAAATGGTTCTGGCCCGGTCGGCATCGTCAATTTCACCAATTCCGGCAGCCCGATTGCGGATGTCATCAACGGTGTGGCCAGCGTCACCGAGGGCGGGACCTTCCCCGCGATTATCGACAACGCACTGCTCGGAGGCGCGAGTACCGGCGGCGACTTCAAGTATGCCGCCGTCATGAATGCACTGGCATCCGATGCCGGTACCAATATCCTCTCGACACCGACCCTGGTAACCCTGGACAACGAAGAGGCGGAAATCGTCATCGGTGAGAATGTTCCCTTTGTCACCGGTTCCTTCACCAGTACCGGCGCCGGGGACAGCGCGACCAATCCGTTTCAGACCATCCAGCGCGAGGACGTCGGCCTGACACTGAAAATCAAGCCCCAGATCAACGAGGGAGATGCGCTGCGCCTGGAGATCGAGCAGGAGGTATCCAGTATCGCCGACAGCGTGGCGGGGGCCTCCGACATCGTGACCAACAAGCGCTCTATCAAGACCAACGTCATGGTCGATGACGGCCAGATCGTGGTGCTGGGCGGCCTGATCGAGGAACAGACCGGCCAGAGCCAGCAGAAAGTGCCTCTGCTGGGGGATATACCGGTGCTGGGTTACCTGTTCAGGTCCACCACCTCCGATGTGAAAAAGACCAACCTGATGGTATTCATACATCCCGTCATCCTGCGCGACGCCGCGCTGACCAGCAACTATACCAGCAACAAGTACAATTATATCCGCGCCCTGCAGATGGAGCGGGATGAGCAGGGTGTCCCCCTCTTGCCCGGCAGGCAACAACCTGTCATGCCCCGCATGGAGGATTTTTCCGCGGTCCCCGGGGCCACGCCTTCGGTGCCGCAAGGCGATGCAGCGATACCTGCAGCGGCAATACCTGAGTCAGAGATGCCTGAGCCAGCGATACCTGCAGCGGCGGATGACTGAGACTTCCCTGCAAGACGCCGAGGAACAGGCGGAGAGCGAACTCGCCGGTCCGCGGCGGCCGCCGTTCCTGTTCGCGAAACGCCACAGGGTGCTTGTCACGGGCGAGGAGAACGGCAAGGCCGTGGTGCTGCATGTCCCGGGCGTGGATCCCCTGGCGCTGGTTGAGTTGCGCCGTTTTCTCGGGCGTCCGCTCGAGTTGCGCCCGATCGACAGCGACAGGTTCGACAGTCTGCTCGCGCACGCCTACGAACAGGACTCCACTGAAGCCATGCAGATGATGGGCGATCTGGGCGAGGGCATGGACCTGATGCATGTCGCCGAGGCGCTTCCCGAACCCGAGGACCTGCTGGAGAGCGAGGACGATGCGCCCATCATCCGGCTGATCAACGCCCTGCTGACCGAGGCCGTGAAGGAAAACGCCTCGGATATTCACATCGAGCCGTTTGAAAACCGGCTCGTGGTGCGCTTTCGCTCCGACGGGGTATTGCGCGAGGTGCTGGAACCCCAGCGCATCCTGGCGCCCCTGCTCGTTTCGCGCATCAAGGTCATGGCACGCCTGGATATCGCGGAGAAGCGCCTGCCGCAGGACGGCCGCATATCCCTGCGCATCGCCGGGCGTCCGGTGGACGTGCGGGTGTCGACCCTGCCTTCGGGCAACGGGGAACGGGTCGTGCTGCGCCTGCTGGACAAGCAGGCAGGCCGTCTGGACCTTGAACAGCTGGGCATGGATACCCGGACACGGGATGTGATCGACAAGCTGATCAACCGGCCGCACGGGATCATCCTGGTCACCGGACCGACCGGTTCCGGCAAAACCACCACCCTGTATGCGGCGCTCGGGCGTCTCAACAACAAGCGCCGCAATATCATGACGGTCGAGGACCCCATCGAGTATTACCTGGACGGCATCGGACAGACCCAGGTAAACGCCAAGGTCAACCTGAGCTTTGCGCGCGGACTGCGCGCCATCCTGCGCCAGGACCCGGATGTCGTCATGGTCGGCGAGATTCGCGATCTCGAGACGGCGGAAATCGCCGTCCAGGCCAGTCTGACAGGGCACCTGGTATTCTCCACCCTGCATACGAACAGCGCGGTCGGTGCCGTGACCCGCTTGCGGGATATGGGCGTGGAACCCTTCCTGTTGTCATCCAGCCTGATCGGCGTACTGGCCCAGCGTCTGGTGCGTGTCCTGTGCCGGGATTGCCGGGAATCCTATTCGGCGGGTACGGCCGACTGCAAGGCCATCGGCATATCCGCTGAAAATCCGCCGCAACTGTATCGTCCGCGCGGCTGTTCGAAGTGCAATCAGCTGGGTTACCGCGGGCGCACGGGGATCTACGAACTGGTAGAGCTCAATGAAACCATGCGCGGCATGATTCATGATGGTGCCGGCGAGATAGAGCTGGAGCACCTGGCACGTGAACGGGCGCCCGGGATTCGCCAGGATGGCTGGCAGAAGGTCCTGGACGGGATAACCTCGGTCGAGGAAGTGCTGCGCGTCACCCAGGGGGACTGATTTCCTTGCACTGTTTTACCGGTAGGCTGTTGAAAACACTGCTGTGGGGGAGGCGCTCCCACTGAAACATCAAGCAGGTGCAGAACGTTGCGCTATTCCCTGTAATGGACTGTTAACCCGACAGTTGCATAAATTTCAGCCTGAAATCCGGCTTAGACAGGCTACTTACAGAATGAAATGTATCCTAGTGTATTGCTTCTGGAATTCACCGCTGGTGAAATCGTGCACAGGCTCGTGGGAGCGCCGCCCTCGGCGCGAGTCGCTATGGGCATGGTCCAGACCAGCCTCTCGACCGGTTCCCGGTCTCACCTTCTCCTGCCCTCTCGCGACACTTGTACATCCCTGTAAATCGTCGCGGCGAAGCGCCGCTCCCACAATAAGATTTTATGCAATGATTAGGTTAACCCTATCAGAACCTCCCTTGCTAATTTATGGGCGCCTTTGAATACATAGCGCTGGATTCCTCCGGACGCGAGAAGAAGGGCGTCATCGAGGGTGATGCCCCGCGTCAGGTGCGCCAGCAACTGCGTGAGCAGGGCTGGGTCCCGCTCGAGGTACAGGAGGTCGTCCGGCGTGAAGCTCACGGTCAGCGCCGCTTCTCCCTCCTGCAGCGGGGTATCAGTTCCACCGACCTGGCGCTGATCACACGGCAGCTGGCGACGCTGGTACGCGCGGCGCTGCCCCTGGAGGAGTGCCTGCGCGCCGTCGCCCAGCAGACCGACCGAGCCCGACTGAAAAGCATGCTGCATGCCGTCCGCTCGCGTGTCATGGAAGGGCATACGCTGGCCACCGGTCTGGCTGATTTCAGGCATGTCTTTCCCGAGCTTTACCGCACCACCGTCGAGGCCGGTGAGCAGTCGGGGCACCTGGAGCGTGTCCTCGAGCGCCTTGCCGACTATACGGAAGGCCGTCAGCAAATGCGGCAGAAGATCCAGCTGGCCGTGTTTTACCCGGCAATGCTGACGATCGTGGCCATCCTGGTGGTCGGGGGTCTGATGACCTATGTCGTACCGCAGGTCGTTCAGGTGTTCGAAAACATCGGCCAGGAGCTGCCTGCACTGACGCGCGGGCTGATCGCCGTCAGTGACTTCCTGCGCGCAGAGGGCCTGCTGATCCTGTTCCTGCTCGTCCTGGCGGTCATTGCGGTGATCTACCTGCTGCGCAACCCGGGCAACCGGCGGCGCTTCCACCTGGTCCTGCTGCGCATCCCGCTGGCGGGGCGGCTGGAACGGGGTTTGAACACGGGGCGTTTCGCACGCACTTTCAGCATCCTGACGGCCAGTGGCGTGCCGGTGCTGGAATCGATGCGGATCTCGGCACAGGTCATGTCCAACATACCCATGCGCAATGCCGTTGATGAGGCGGCGGCACGGGTGCGCGAGGGATCGAGTATTGCCGCCGCGCTCGAGAAGAGCGGTTACTTTCCGCCGATGACCGTGCACCTGATTGCCAGCGGTGAGGCGAGTGGCAAGCTGGAGGAAATGCTGGAGCGTGCGGCCATCAACCAGGAACGCGAGATCGAAACCATGATCGCGGCCGTGCTTGGTCTGTTTGAGCCGCTGCTGATTCTGTTCATGGGCGGTGTCGTACTGACGATCGTACTGGCAATACTGCTGCCGATTTTCGACCTGAACCAACTCATACAGTAGGGCGTAATAGGTGTAAACCGTATTGCGCCATTGCGTCTGTTCCTTGCGGTGCAATACGTTTTGCTATTGCACCCTATGAATGATGCAGAAGTTGCGGCTCGCGGCCATGATCAAATGTGCCGGGGGCAGGGCCCCTGCAATCCTCAGTAGCCGACCGATGCCATGTCGATATGGCCGGGGATTTCCTCAATGCGCCGGATGCCGGTGACAATGCGACCGTCGGGATGCAGTTCCAGCCAGCGGTAACCCGGCGGTATCGGGTCAACGGCGAACTCATCGCTCATGGGCAGGAACTGGATACAGGTGGAAGGTGACGCCATCATCTTGATGCCCTTGTACATGCGATCGAGTTCCTGATGTACATGCCCCCAGAGAATGCCGCGCACCTGCGGGTGCCGGTCGATGATGGCAAAGAATTCATCCGGGTTGTCGACGGCCATGGTATCCAGCCAGCGGCTGCCCATTGCGATGGGCTGGTGATGCAGGCACACCAGCGTGGGGCTGTCCGGCGCCGAGCGCAGGTGGGACTCGAGGCCCTGCAGTGTTCGCTGCTCCAGGTGAGCGCCTTCACTGCCGGGAATTGTGGAGTCCAGGAAGATGAATTGCCAGTTGCCGATGCAGGCCTGCTCGACGTACTTGATCAGCTGGTGATTGAGGGTGTCTTTTAAAACAGCCGCTTCATCATGATTGCCGGGCAGGCTGTAGACGGGTATTCCGAATTCCTGCAGATAGGAAAAGATGCGCTGGTAGGCAACGGGTTTGCCGTCATGCACCAGGTCGCCGGTGGCAAGAATGGCGTCGGCCGGCAGGTTGTGTGCGCGGATTTCCGCGATTACGGCCTCCAGCGAGGCTTCGGTATTCAGACCCAGCAGGTGGCCGCTGCTTTCGGCATACAGGTGCATATCGGTAATCTGCACAACCCTGATGGCGCGGCTGGATTTTGGATGCCTGGTTATATTCGTCATAGCTGCCAACCCCCCCGGGCGCAATCCGCCATGTTCCTTCGATGATACGGATCATGCAACCCCGGTAAATTGAATATTCACAGAATGAAACAGTTCTTCGCTTCCCGTCAGTCCTGACCGGTTGTCCGGGTCTTTTTTTATCGGTTTGTTTTCAGGAACCTGTAGTTGCCACACTCCCTGAAAAACGGCCTTTCGCACGCCACTGCAACCCGAATCCCTGACCCGGACAGGGCAATTTGTGACGCTGTCAGTCAGATATCGACAGTCCGGGTTGCGCCCGTGTTACGTCTCCGGCGGGAATGTGTGATCGACCGCGCAATACAAGGCACTGCTGCACCCTGGCATGCCGCGATCCCGCGATGACGGCGGGCGAGGATTTAACCACTGAAAATGAGAAGTGGTAGGAAAAACGAATACCCGGGAAAAACACAGGCGGTTCGGGATGTGGCCTGTGAGGCCGGTGGGCTAACCGGCCTGTCCATGTTGTTCACTTCCCGCTTCTTGCCTTATTTTCGAGTGCTTTGAAGAACACCTTGGAGTTCCGCTGGTAGTTGTACAGATCCCTTTTCCTGATTGGCAGTTGCGTCCTGTCTCCCGGTACGAAGCCGCGTTCCCTGAACCAGTGTGCCGTGTGGGTGGTGAGCACCACGAGCCGCTCCACGCCGGCCCTGACTGCCTGGTCCTCGATAGCCTGCAGCAGGGCGTCACCGCGTCCCGTATTACGGTAGTCTGCGTCCACGGCGAGGCAGGCCAGCTCGGCCAGTGTCTTTTTTTCGCTGGGATAAAGGGCCGCGCAGGCGATGATGGCGCCGTCCCGTTCAACCACGGTGAAGTGATCGATCTCCATTTCCAGAAGCTCGCGCGAACGTCGCACGAGGATGCCTTCCTCTTCCAGCGGCTTGATGAGTTCCAGTATGCCGCCCACGTCATCGATGTTCGCGGCACGCAGCCCCTCATATTTCCCGGCAGTTATCAGGGTGCCATGGCCGTCCCGGGTGAACAGCTCCAGCAGCAGTGCGCCGCTCTGCTGCCGGTCGAGGATGTGAACGCGCTGTACGCCGTGCCGGCAGGCCCTGACGGCCTGCTGCAGGCGCCGTCGGGTAACGTCTTCCAGGCGTCGACCTGATTCCAGCAGTGCGACGGCTTCGTTCAGGCTCAACTGGGATATCTTCCGGCGATGGCCGTCCCGCAGCATGTCTCCCTCGGTCAGCAGGATCAGCTTGTCAGCCTGCAGTTCCGTGGCCGTTGCCGTGGCGATATCCGCCGCACCGAGATTGAAGACCTCGCCGGTCGGTGAATAGCCCAGCGGCGAGAGCAGCACGATGCGCCTGTCATCCAGGTGCTGCCGGATGCTCCTGCCGTCCACGCGCCTTACTTCCCCGGTGTGGCAGTAGTCGATGCCGTCCCGCACCCCCAGCGGTCGCGCCGTGACAAAATTGCCCGATGACACACCGATGCGCGCGCCCGACATCGGTGTATTGGGAAGACCCATGGAAAGCAGTGCCTCGATCTCGACACGCACCGTTCCGGCCGCCTCCTTTACGCAGACCAGGGCGTCATCATTGGTGATACGCAGGCCGTTTGCATATTCAAGGGAGGTGCCATGGGCCTTGAGCTTCGCCTCGATTTGCGGGCGTGCGCCATGTACCAGCACCAGGCGGATCCCGAGGCTGTGCAGCAATGCGATATCGTGCAGCAGGTCGGGAAACTGTACGCCTGCGACCACTTCACCGCCGAATACCAGCACGAATGTACGGTCCCGGTGTGCGTGAATGTACGGCGCCGAGTGCCGAAAGCTGTCGATAAATTGCTGTTGGATGTTTTTGCCTGCCATGATTCTGGAATGCCCGGATTTATCAGGATTCACCGCGAAGGCGCAAAGTGCGCAAAGGGTTTTTATATAAATACCTTGTTTTTCTGCGTCTTTGCGGTAACTATAAGGGAAACTCTGATTAATTACTAAATCCTCGTCATTGCGAGCGCAGCGAAGCAATCTCCCACAATGGAATCAATCGATTGGAGATTGCTTCGTCACATCGGGCCGCTCCCGGCGTCCCGCCTCCCGCGGCACTTGTACTTACCTGTACATCGTCCTCGCAATGACGAATTAATCAGAGGTTCCTAAGGTATTACGGATTATTCAGGGATTCTCCGAGAATCCTCGCTGTTTTATAGCAAGCGTCTGCCGCTGATACAAACCTTGTTCACCACTTGCCGCAGCAAATCGACTGTCGGCTCGAGCCGCGCCAGCGCCAGGTATTCATCCGGCTGGTGTGCCTGATCGATATCGCCCGGTCCGAGTATGACGGTATCCATACCCAGTTGCCGTAGATACGGTCCCTCCGTGCCGAATGCAACGGCTTCGGCGGCATGCCCGGTCAGTCGTTCCACCAGGCGTACGATTGCGGCTTCTGCCGGCGTGGACATGGCGGGTATACCGTCAAACAGGGCTCCGAAAGTCGTCTTGATACCGGTATCCTGCATCGTTTTACGAATCCTGTCACGCAGTTCGCCGCGGAGTTCGTCAATATCCATGCCGGGCAGCGGACGCAGGTCAATGTGCAGTTCGCATTCCGGGCAGATACGGTTCGGGCTGTCCCCGCCGTGGATGTGGCCGAGGTTGAGTGTCGGAACCGGTATGGCAAACAGGGGATCGCGGTATTTCGCCTGCAGCTCACGGCGCCACGCCAGCAAGGTCCCGATAACCTCGTGCATGGCCTCCAGGGCATTGTTTCCCAGGGAAGGGTCGCTGGAATGGCCGGAGTGCCCCTGCAGGTGTATGGCCTCCATGAATACCCCCTTGTGCATGCGGACCGGCCGCAGACCGGTCGGCTCACCGATGATCGCATGGCGTGCATGCGGCGCATCGTGTGCCACTAGCGCCCTGGCACCGGCCATGCTGGTTTCCTCATCCGCCGTTGCCAGCAGGATGAGCGGTTCCTTCAGATCGGTGTCGCGCACGTGCCGGCCGACCTCGACCGCCAGGGCCAGAAACGCCTTCATGTCCGATGTGCCCAGTCCGTAAAGACGCTGGTCCTGCTCCGTCAGGGTGAACGGATCGTGCCGCCACTGTCCCTCGTCGTACGGTACGGTATCGGCATGACCCGAAAGCACCAGGCCGCCCGGACCGCTGCCGAGCGTCGCTATCAGGTTGGCCCTGGCGGGTTTGCCCGGCAGCGACATGATATCCACGCTGAATCCGGCATCGCCCAGCCAGTTGGCGAGCAGGTCGATGACGGCACGATTTCCCTGGTTCAGTTCCGGGTTGGCACTGCTTATCGAGGGTATGGCGATGAGCGCCCGGATCATGTCCAGCAAGGGTGGCAGAGTGGGCATTAATTATTCCGCAGGGGTACGGTCATGCCGGGAATATACCCCAATACTGCGGGGGATGCTTCTCAGGAGACGATGACCAGTCTTGGCTGCCGCGGGCGGCTGAGTGTATCCAGCGGCTCCGGCCTGGCATAGGCGTAGCCCTGGGCGTAGTTCACACCGAGAGCCCGGAGTTCTTCGGCGACTTCCAGGGTCTCGACGCACTGCGCAATGACTTCCATACCCAGCAGATGGCCCAGTTCCCGGATGGACCTGACCATGGCATGATCGAACGGGTCGCACAGGATGTCGCGGACGAAGACGCCGTCGATCTTGAGGAAATCCACCGGGAGTTTTTTCAGGTAGCTGAACGAGGACAACCCGCAGCCGAAGTCATTCAGTGTGAACCGGAAGCCACGACTGCGCAGGGTCAGCATAAAGCCCGTTACCGCTGTGATATTGGCAATGGCTGCTGATTCGTTTATCTCGAAAATTACCTGTTCCGGCGAGATGCCGGTTTCATCTGTTTTTTCGAGAATCAGATTCATCATTTCCCGGCTGCCGATGGTTTGTCCGGAAAGGTTCACGGAAACCGTAACCGGCAGGTCAACGCTGTTTGCTTCGCCGGCCAGCCATGCAAACACCTTTTCAATGACCCGGCAGTCGATGCCGGTGGCCAGGTCGTATTTTTCGGCTGCAGGCAGGAACGCATCCGGGAGTAGCACGGAGCCGTCGTTTTCGAGCATTCGGACCCGGATTTCGATATGCCGGTGCTGCCTGCGCCTGCCGGCGCAGGGAATAACCGGCTGGAAATACAGGGTCAGGCGGTCTTCCTGCAGCGCACTGGCAAGTCGCGATTTCCACTGTATTTCACTGCAGCACTCCTGCAGGCGCCGGTTGTCGAGACGGGCAATCTGCACCCTGTTGCGGCCGGACTCCTTGGCGATATAACAGGCCGTGTCGGCGGCGCCCATGGCGGCAGCGATGCCGGCGGTATCGTGGTCCAGTGGAAGCAGGCCGATGCTCATACCGAGCTTGAAGGTGCTGTTACCCTGGACAAAATTGAACTTATCGACGGCATCGCGCAAGTTGTTGGCAACCTCGACGCCCCTGTCCAGCGGGCAGTTTTCCAGCAGCAAACCGAATTCGTCACCGCCCAGGCGACCCAGGGTGTCCCGGTTGCGTACCGTGCTGCGCATCAGTTGCGCCAGTTGCTTCAGCAGGATGTCGCCGGCCGCATGACCGCATGTATCGTTGATGGTTTTGAACCGGTCGAGGTCCAGGTACATCAGTATATGTGTAGTGGAATGTGTTTTTGCCTGTTTGATCGCCCGCTCCACGCGGTGCTCGAATTCGCGCCTGTTTGTCAGTCCTGTCAGGGGGTCGTGTGTTGCCTGGTAGGCCGGCTTGCGATTCCTTGCGGCGGTGCGTCTGGTCACGGCAATTGCAACGAGCACTGAAAAGAGCATTGCGGCAGATGTCAGGACAAACAGGAGATTTCGGGTAGCCAGGTAGTGCCGGCGGCTGCTTTGCAGTGCATCGAGGGTGCTCTGCCGCTCATAGCCAACCAGTTCTCCAAGCTTTTCGTGCAGCTGCCCCTGCCGGGTGGATGCTTCCTTCATGGCGGTCCCGAGTTCAGCGGCGGGTGCGTCGGACATCAGCAGTTCTGCCGCCATTTCGTTGAATGGCCGGGCATCCCGTATCAGCTTTCGCAACTGAGCGTGTATGGCCGATTCTCTCCCGTCCATACCGAGGTCTTTGAACCGTTCTCGGGCAATGCGGTATTTGCCGGCATAACCGAGGAATCGCTGGTGTTCCGCGTCGCGCTCCAACGGGTCACCGAGCAGGCGCATGATCTTCAGACTGTCCGAACGCATGCGGATGGCCTCACGCATATCGTTCGCGGCCGCCATTTTCATACTGGTGACCATGACCAGCTTTTCCATGTTTTCATTCATGGTCTGCAGCTGTGCCAGGGAAATGAGCGCGAGCGAGAACATCAGGGCCAGCACGGCCAGAAATCCCGGCAAGACAAGCGAGCGGATACTGTTTTTCATTGGCCGTGCGGGACAGCGACTGCTTCCCGTAGCGATCAGGTCCTGTTTGGTTTCGCATTAATGCAGAAACTTGATCGGCATATGGGCCGGAGACTTGAAGATGTCCGGAAATGCGAGTCCGGCAGTTGAAAAACCCCGCTTTGCTGGCGCTGCTCTACCCTGCGTCAGCGGGGAGGGCCGTTCGGGTATTGCTACACAGCACAGGCCGTGCGTGTCTGCTGCGGGCCGGCTGTCAGGGCAGGCTCCTGGTTGAGCCAATTCAGAAATAAACGGCAGAGTGACGGGTAACGGTTCCGTGGGTTCCGCAGCGCAGATTGACGGTCAGGGCCTCGTTCAGGTGCGCATGCGGCGCCGGTTCCAGGTTCTCCATGAGGGCAATGAATTCATCACGTGATATGCCGTTGCGCAGGCGCGGGTTACCGGTTTTTTCGGCACCGATCGTGGAACACAGACGCCCCTGGTCGGCGTGTCCCGGGTAGACGGTGGTTTCGTCCGCCAGGCCGAACAGACAGCAGGTGATGGAATCGTACAGGGTCCCGGCATCGCCGAACCGGGAATCGGTGCGCCCGCAGCCGTTGATCAGCAGGCTGTCGCCGGTGAACACGGCCCCCGGGATCAGGTAGCTTGCATCGCCGTCAGTATGTCCCGGTGTATACAGTACCTCGATCCAGTTTTGGCCGAGCGGGATCCGGTCGCCGTCCCTGAGCAGCACATCGGCGAATCGGGCGCGGCTGTTTTCGTGCACCATGACGACGGACTGCATCTTCCTGCGCAATTCACCCGAGCCGGTGACATGATCGTCATGTACATGGGTCTCCAGCGTATAGCGCAGCTTCAGGCCCAGTTCCCTGATCAACCGCATGTCCCTGTTGATCTGCTCGCGGACGGGATCGATCAGTGCCGCCTCCTGGCTGTCAGTTGCCCACAGCAGGTAACTGCAGGTGCAACTCCGGGGGTCGAACAGCTGCCGCAGTTCCAGTGATGGCGGGCTATGTTGCTGCATGGTCGTCACCGGGAACCGGGCAGGGCTTCGCGCCGGTACTCGCGCGGCTGGCGTGCGTCGACCAACCGGGCGTCCTGGATTGGCAAGGTCCGTGCGTCGGTACATGAAATACCTGTTTGAAACATGGCTTCTTTCCTCCGATGGAAAAAGCGGCCGTGGTCCCTGCAATGTTAATAATTTATTAATTTAGTATTTGCTTATATTCTATCATACACGGGTCCGGAAGCAAGTTATTTTTTTCCGGGCTGCGGGGTCGTTGCCACCGGTTTTCCCATTGACATCCGCTAAGCTCTCCCGTCCTCCCACCCGCCGCGGCCCGCCATCCCCGCTTCGTCAGGCCCGTCCTTCCGCTTGCCCGGCGTGCGGGATTTGCTCCCCGGTGCCTCCCGGGCATTGGGGCCGGGCGGTTCACTCGGTACAATGGGCGCCCCGTTGTCCCTGATTTACCGGGGGTGTCCGCGTCGAGTGGAGAAGACCATGAATGAGAAGCTGAACCGCTATAGTTCCCGTGTTACCCAGCCCAAGTCGCAGGGGGCGTCCCAGGCCATGCTGCATGGCACGGGGTTGACGGCGGCGGATATGGACAAGGCGCAGGTCGGGATATCCAGTGTCTGGTACGAGGGCAATACCTGCAACATGCATCTCAACGAACTGGCTGCAAAGGTCCGGGAAGGGGTGCAGGCCGCCGGCCTGGTCGGGATGCGTTTCAATACCATCGGCGTGAGCGACGGCATCTCCATGGGCACCGAAGGCATGAGTTTCTCACTGCAGTCACGCGACCTGATCGCGGACTCCATCGAGACCGTGATGAGCGCCCAGTGGTATGACGCCAACATCTCGCTGCCGGGCTGCGACAAGAACATGCCCGGTTGCCTGATCGCCATGGGGCGACTCAACCGGCCGTCACTGATGATCTACGGCGGCACCATCAAGCCCGGCCACTACCAGAACCGGACGCTGGATATCGTTTCGGCCTTTCAGAGTTACGGGGAGTTCATCGCCGGCAAGATCGATGAAGAAACCCGGCGGAATATCGTCACTCACGCCTGCCCGGGTGCCGGTGCCTGCGGCGGTATGTACACGGCCAACACCATGGCCTCGGCCATCGAGGCCATGGGTATGTCGCTGCCGTACAGTTCATCCACACCCGCGGTTGATCCCCGCAAGCTGGAGGAATGCTTTCATGCCGGCAAGGCGATCCTGAATCTGCTGGAGCGGGACATCAAGCCGCGCGACATCATGACGCGGGAGGCATTCGAGAACGCCATGGTCATCGTCATGGCGCTGGGTGGCTCGACCAATGCCGTGTTGCACCTGATCGCGATGGCGCGTGCCGTGGACGTGCCGCTGGGCATCGATGATTTCCAGTCGGTCAGCGATCGGGTCCCGTTTCTGGCCGATCTCAAACCCAGCGGCCGATATGTCATGGAGGACCTGCACGACGTCGGCGGTACCCCGGCGGTGATGAAGTACCTGCTTGAGGCGGGGTTGCTGAACGGTGACTGCCTGACGGTCACCGGCCGGAGTGTGGCCGAGAATCTGCGCACCGTGCCGGGCCTGAGCGAAGGCCAGGATGTCGTTCACACCCTGGAAGATCCCATCAAGCGTACCGGCCATATCCAGATCCTGAAGGGCAATCTGGCGCCGGGCGGATCAGTGGCCAAGATCACGGGCAAGGAAGGCCTGTATTTCAGCGGCCCTGCCAGGGTGTTCGATGCCGAGGAGGACATGCTGCAGGCGCTGGAGCAGGGGGAAATCAACAAGGGAGACGTGGTCGTGATCCGTTACGAAGGCCCCCGGGGCGGCCCCGGGATGCCGGAGATGCTGACACCTACATCCGCGATCATGGGCGCGGGGCTGGGCAGCGACGTGGCACTGTTGACCGACGGGCGGTTTTCCGGTGGTTCGCACGGATTCATCATCGGACACATCGTGCCGGAGGCGCAGGAGGGTGGTCCGCTCGCCCTCATCCGGGATGGCGACGTCATCACCATCGATGCCGAGGCGCGACTCCTGGACGTGGGGATCGCCGGGGACGAGATGGAACGGCGACGCAGTGAATGGTCCATGCCGCCTTACAAGGCCGGACGCGGGACACTGTACAAATATATCCGCTGTGTGAGTAATGCCTCGGAAGGCTGCGTGACGGACGAATAATAACCGACTTGCACTGAAATTCAGTGCAATTGCCAATAGGTGATTAATAACCGCAAAGACGCAAAGGACACAAAGGACACAAAGGATTATCTATATAAACTTACTGCTGTCCCGTTTATTTCATATCTGTCCTGCGCAAGCGTCAGAATATGCCGGGTTACTGCAAAAATCAGCGCATCGGAGAGATGAAGGATCGCGGTGACATCAGGAAGCGTATCCCCTCTCCCATGAGTGGGAGAGGGCAAGGGTGAGGGTTGAAAAATCACGCGGTTAAGAAACCTCGTTTCTCACCCCCTCATCCTGACCTTCTCCCCCTGAAGGGGAGAAGGAATCAAGTGGGTCAGCAGTATTATAAATTTTGTTCTCTTTGCGTTCTTCGCGTCTTTGCGGTGAGATAATTTCTAAAACGTATCCCCCCAGCTGGAGCGCTTGCGCCAGCGGATTCGCGGGATGATCAGGCCGACGATAATGCCGAGCAATACAACGGCCGCCCCCACCATGAACCAGTCACGGGCGGTGCGGTCGCCGAGACTCTCGTTTTCCTGCTGCAGGGTCTGGAGTTTCCGCTCCAGGGCCACCACCCGGCCCTTCAGGTCCTTGTTCTCGGAGTCGATCGCCAGGGCGCTGGAGGCCGTACGCTTGATCTCGGAGAGTTCCTGGCTGACCGAGCGGCTTTCCCCCTGCAATTCGTCGAGGCTGGCCTGCAGCGCGCCCTTCTCCTCCTTGAGCGCGGTCATGGCCGTTTCCAGTTTGCTGTTTTCCAGTTCCAGTTCGGCCAGGTGCTTTTCGGCCGCCGCCAGCCGGTCGCGGGCGGCCTGGCCTTTCATCAGAAAGCGGGTCAGTACCCAGCCTTCCTTGCCGCTTCGTGTGCGTACCCGGGTATATCCGGTTTTCTTGTCCGTTTCGAGCACTTCGACGGGGGTGCCGCTGCGCAGCATGCGGGTAATGCCGTAGCTGGTGCCTTTGCCGCTGCGCATGGTGATTTCCAGCAGGTCGCTGACATAGCTGGTCTCGGCCAGCGCTTCACCGGAAATAACCAGGAAAAGTACCAGGATTGCCGTTGCTTGTTTCACAGCTGCTCCGTTCTGTCTGACGAAAATTGACGGGTATTCTAGCCGATCAGGCGGGCCGGTGGGACGGTGCGTTGCAGCGGGCCGCCAGATCGGGGGTATTTATGTTAAAAACAGCAGGATCACGGTTGCCAGGGTGCGTATGATTGCCCCGGGGAGGACGGATGTCAGGGTAGCGCATGAATATTGATCCCGAAGGCAATTTCCTGCTGGAAGCCCGGCAGGTGCCGTCACCCAATTGCGATGCGCGCCCGGCGGGCTGCGACATTTCGCTGATCGTCCTGCACGGCATCAGCCTGCCGCCCGGCGTCTATGGCGGGCTGGAGATCGACCGGTTCTTCACCAACCGGCTCGATCCGGCCGCGCACCCCTATTTCGCGGAGATTGCGCACCTGAAGGTGTCCAGCCATGCATTGATCCGCCGCGATGGCGAGGTGGTTCAGTATGTTCCGTTTTCCCGGCGCGCCTGGCATGCCGGCGATTCCTGTTATGCGGGCCGGACTGCCTGCAATGATTTTTCGCTGGGTATCGAGCTGGAGGGCCAGGATACCGAGCCGTATACCGCCATGCAGTATCAGGTGCTGGCGGCGGTGCTGGGAGCGCTGGTGGAGACTTTCCCGCTGACCAGGGGCCGTATTGTCGGGCACTGCGATATCGCCCCGGGGCGCAAGACCGACCCCGGTCCGGCATTTGACTGGCTGGCGCTACGGGAACAGCTGCGGCGTAACCGCGCCTGAAGGTGACCTGTCATGGCGGCCAGCATGGAGACACGGATCGATTTGCTGCGCCACGGGGAGCCGCTGGGCGGTCGTCGTTACCGCGGACAGCTGGATGATGAACTCAGCGAGCTGGGCTGGCGGCAAATGTGGCAGGCCGTGGACGGGCGCAACGACTGGCAGCAGATCGTGACCTCGCCCCTTAAGCGTTGCCGGGCCTTCGCCGAGGCCCTGGGCCGGAAGGCCGGGCTGCCGGTGCGGACCGAGCCGCGCTTTGCGGAGGTCGGCTTCGGCGAATGGGAGGGAAAGACCCGCGTTGAACTGGAACAGCTGGTGCCGGGGCAGGTCGCCCGGTTCTACCGGGATCCGGTCAACTGCCGCCCGCCGGGTGCGGAGCCGCTGGCCGAGTTCGCCGGCCGGGTGGAGGCCGGTTTTCATGACCTGCTGCAGCAGTTTGGCGGTCAATCGGTGCTGGTCGTGGCCCATGCCGGCGTTATTCGCGCCGTTCTGGCGCATGTGCTGGAAATCCCGGCTGGCAGCCTGTACCGCATCAACGTCGAGAATGCCGGCATGACGCGCCTGCGCACCGACCGGGACCGGTCCTTCAACCTGGTCTTCCACGGGGTACGGGAAGGCAAGCCTTTTGAAGATGTAACAAAATAATTCACCGCAGAGACGCAGAGGACGCAAAGAAAGACTAAATCTTTTAAAGAAAACCTTTAAGTTCTTCGCGCCATTGCAATGAGGAATGCATCTCAGGATGCAGCGAGTTAAACAAAACTCATCGATTGTGCAAAATGCGCTTCACTGCATTCAAAGCAAGCAACGGGTATTTAATGAATATTTCACTCTAGAGGCACAAAATGGGCGATGATTACAGCTGTGAACAAGCTCAAGTTTTCCTCTGCGTTCTCCGCGTCTCTGCGGTGAGTTTCTTCTGCGGGATCAATGGGGTCAGACTCGATTGATTCTTTCACCGCAAAGACGCTAAGGACGCAAAGAAGAAAATGAGTGAATTAGCAATAATATTCTTTGCGAACTTTGCGTCTTTGCGGTGAGATTTTTGCCTTATGCGAATCGGCATCGACCTGGGCGGCACAAAGATCGAAGGCATTGTGCTTGGCCCGGACGGTGTGGAACTGGCGCGCGAGCGGGTTGCGACCCCGGCCGGGGATTACCCGGCTACCCTGAACGCCATCGCCCGGCTGGTGGCCGGACTGGAGGGCCGGGCCGGGCGGGCGTGCCAGGTCGGCATCGGGATGCCCGGGTCGTTTTCCCGCGCCAGCGGATTGGTGAAGAATGCCAACTCCGTCTGCCTCAACGGCAGGCCGCTGCAACAGGATCTGGAGGCGCTGCTGGGGCGGTCGCTGCGCTTTGCCAATGATGCGGACTGCTTTGCGCTGTCGGAGGCCACCGACGGGGCGGCCGTCGGGGCAGGGGTCGTGTTCGGCGTCATCGTGGGGACCGGCACCGGCGGCGGAATCGTCGCCGAGGGGAAACTGCTGCGCGGGCCCAACGGGATTGCCGGGGAATGGGGGCACAACCCCCTGCCCTGGCCGGAGAGCGGCGAGCTCCCGGGGCCGGACTGCTACTGCGGGCGGCAGGGTTGTATCGAGAACTGGCTGTCCGGGCCCGGGCTGGCGCGCGATCATCAGCACTGCAGCGGCGAGACGCTGACGGCCAGGGAGATCAGCCGTCTGGCCGAATCCGGCGACGCCACGGCACAGGCGACGCTGGAGCGCTACGCGGACCGGATGGCGCGGGCACTGGCGAGCGTTATCAATGTGCTGGACCCGGACGTGATCGTGCTGGGCGGCGGGATTTCCAACATCCCGACCCTCTACAGCGCGGTGCCGGCACGCTGGGACCGGTACGTTTTTTCAGACCGGGTGGACACCCGGCTGGTGCCGGCACTACACGGCGACGCTGGCGGCGTGCGCGGGGCGGCGTGGCTGTGGCCGGCGTGAGGATCAACGGGTGTCGATGGGGTCAGACTCGATTGATTTGAGAAGCCAGGAAACGGGATTGAACCTCAGTGTCTTTCTGGTAAAAACACAAAATCAATCGAGTCTGACCCCATTGATGTTGCCATTGATGACAGCAAGCGGCAGGCAGCGGGAAATCCTCACCGCTGCCTGCCGCTCCTGCCACGAGCCCTGTGAAGTTGACTGCTGCTTTCCTTGCCTCAACTACTACTTCTTCTTGCCGCCTTTTTTACCACCATCATCATCTTCCCTCACCCGCTCGTCATCGAGACCCTTGTAGGGCAGTGGTGCCACGGCCGTCTCGAGGTCCGTCAGGGTCTTCATGTAGGCCACGAGCGCTGCTTCATCCTCTACTGTCAGACCAAGGTTGCCCAGGAGGAAAGGTATGGCGCCCCCCGGGGTTGCAAACTCCGGTGCGGGCCAGCAGTTATTCGCTTCTGCCTCCTTGTCCGACATGGGCCTGAGTCCGCCCTCGTAGGAGGGATCCTCCACTTCCAGGCAGCGCGTAATGCCGAACGAGTTGGCGGTGGGTAATCCAACGGCCGCTGTGTTGTAGAAATGCACGACGCGCTCGAGGTTCTTGAAATAACCGTTGTGCATATAGGCCTTGATGAAGTCTTCATCCTTGCGCTTGTCCACATTGCGGATAGTCGGTGTCTTGTAAAACCCGGGCGGGTAGCCGGCGATATTCGGATCCAGATGGCTTTTTATGCCCTCATCGACTCCCGGTTGCAGGAAGGGATCGCAGGGATCCGGATCACATATATTCGGTATTTCCGGGTTAAACGGGACATCAATCTTGTGATAATCCTGGGCCGTATAAAGCTCATCCGGGGCCGTTCCATCGTTGGGTGCCGGACCTTCGTTGGAATGGCAAAAGGCGCAACCCGCACCTGTTAAAGTTATTATCTCGTTAGTTGCTGGATCCCGATCCGGTTCGCAGTCGTAATTCCTGTCAGCAACGACAGGGGCAGCGCCGCGTTGGCCATAAAACAGATCGTGGCCATAGTTTTCCATGCACGTAAAATCGTCAAGCGGGAAAGTGGCCACACCATAGTCTTCAATCTCGTTGGCAATCGCGATATCGCGCCTGGAACTGAACGAGTTGAGGTCCTTGGAGTGCTGCCAGGCACCGGCCGCCAGGGAGAGACGCTTGAAGCTGATGTCGAACTCCTGCTCCGGTGTAGGATCGGCATCCGGTGCACTGACATCGACATCTACCTCCCTGCAGTCGATCGGCTCGCCCCAGACCTCCTCGTAGAGCGGAGCATAGGCGGCTGCCTCGACCTGCAGGCAGACGTCCCGTCGCTGTTTATTCTGCTCGACGACGTTCGGCATGGGATTCAGCGCCTGGTCAGCCGTGGCACCGAAGTAGGCGGCATACGGCAACAGGGAGGCATCCTGGACTGCGCCCTTGTAAAAGACTTCGTCACCGACGTGCTTGGTGGCCCCGTCTTGGGCTACCTTAAGCCCATCAGGATTGCCTTCGGCTCGGCCACTCCAGAAGTTACCACCGCAGTAATCCTGTAAGCGGAAGGGCGGCGCGCCAAGGCCACCGTGGTCACATTCCTGGAACGGCTGGATGAGACTTGCATAGGCATTGGTGGGAGGTTTCAGGTTGCCGCGCGTGTGTGGGTTGGCACCGGTGATCACCACCTGGTGCAGGTTGACGCCGGAGTTGCCGCCGGTACCACCGGTTTCAGGAACATGGCAGGTGACGCAGGCCATGCGCTGCGGTTCGGATACCTTGTCGAAAAAGACATACTTGCCCAGCAACTTGAGTTCGTAATCGTCTTCAGTTGTCGGGTCCAGGACGGCCAGGGCGTTGCCGCACAACAACAGGGAAATCGGTACAGCCGCGGCCAGTTTGAGTAACAGGGAACTTCGTTTATTAGACATCATTGCCTCCGAGCTCATTAGAATGAATATGCGTACGCGGGCAGGCGCACACGGGCTTGCAAAAAGGGGAAATCCTGACGGGTCGGTGTTGCGCGTTCCTGCGCGTTATCTTGCCAATAATATACACTTTCTTTGTCTTATCCTTTTCAACTTATTGTTATAGCTTGATTATTATCGTGGACAGCTGTATCCGGCCGGCCACTTGTCTACGACTTTTGTACAGCTACTTAAAACCATAAAAAAGATGCGTCAAATTGTCAACAGCCTCGTCAATTTTCCAACGTAATGGTTGCTGGAAATGGAATGTGCGAAGCGGTGAGTTCCCCGCCGGCGGCTGACCGATTGCCGTCCCTTGCGGGTGCGGGTGGAAGTGCCGGCCAGGCTACGCCAGCAACGGAGGAATCGTATTACGATTGTCGGGTGGCGATTTCACGCAGCCGGGGCACGGCCAAACCGGCTGCGTCAGCCTGGCGGATGGCGCGTGCCAGGCGGGCCGGGGCGCTGCGCCCAGTGCAGCCGTGTTCCGGGTCGCCGTCGAAGGCTTCGAGCATGCCCGCGATGAGCCGGTCTGCCGGCAGGGTCTCGCCGACGAGTGTCTCCTGGATACGGATGACCTCGCTGGCCACGTCTTCGGCCAGTTCGCGGTGATTCGCCCAGAGCTCGCTGACGGTACCGCCGGTCACCAGGCCGGCGCAGTTGGTGGTGAGGATGTAGACATTCTTGCGCACCAGCTCGAACCGCAGTTCGGCCTCGCTGTCGAGGAGGCGTACCGGGATATCCAGTCGCACCAGGCTCTCGCGCAGCACGCCCGCACCCGGGCCGTAGACGGGTGAGGGGATCAGCACCCTGACGTCCTGGCCCTTTTTCTTTTCGAACCAGACGCAGATCACCGTCGGCTGGGTAAAGCCGTATTGACGCCAGTCGGCCGGCAGCAGCTCGTTTTGCAGCAGCGCGACCCGCGCATGCCACATGACCGGCATCCGTTCCAGTACTGTGTGCAGGTCGTTTTCGGCCACGGCGACCAGCACCAGCTCCGGCGAGGGCAAAGCCCGGGCGGTCGCATCGAGGTCAGTCCCGCGGACCACCGGGTAGACAGGGTAGCCGGCGCGCAGCAGGCCGCGGGCGAAGACGCCGCCCATTTCACCGACGCCGATGAGGACTACGGGTGATTGCATGGATGCGCTGCCTGCTTGTGCCGGGTGGATGGAGACGGGATTATAGCAGCAGGGTGAAGTGCACTCTGCAGGATATTACGGTTTCAATCAGATCACTCGAATTAATCATGATTTACCGCAAAGACGCAAAGAGCGCAAAGGCTATTACAGATAAAACCCTGTGTTTTTCCTTGCGTCCCTGGCGCCTTTGCGGTGAGAAAGGTCGATGTTGCATCGTTCAGGGCTTTTCTGCCAAAGGGTGGCTGCAGTTAATCACCGGCTTTCTGCTGTTGTTACCTGTTCTATCCGCCCGGGCGGATATCCGGGTTGTCGACGATGCGGGCAATACCATTGTCCTGGAACAACCCGCGCGGCGCATCGTCAGCCTGGCTCCCCATGTCACGGAATTGCTGTTTGCCGTGGGTGCGGGTGGAGATCTCGTTGGTGTGGCCGAGTTCAGCGATTACCCGGCGGCGGCAAGGCGGCTACCGCGCGTCGGCGGCGGGAACGGACTGGATCTCGAGGCCATCGTCGCGCTGCAACCGGACCTGGTGATCGCATGGGAAAGCGGCAATCCCGCCACCCAGATCAGCCGCCTGCGGGAACTGGGGATTCCGGTATTCCTGTCGGAACCGCGCCGGCTGCAGGACGTGCCGGCGACCATGGAACGCCTGGGACGGCTGGCCGGTACCCTGTCCCTGGCCGGGCCCCGGATCCGGGCGTTTGACGCCCGCTACCACGCGTTGCAGCTACGCTATGCCGGCAGGCCTGCCGTGCGCGTGTTCTACCAGGCCTGGGACCGGCCGCTGATGACCGTCAACGGGGGGCATTTGATCAGCGATGTCATCGGCTTGTGTGGCGGTCGCAATGTCTTTGCCGACTTGCCGGCCCTGGCGCCGCAGATCGATATCGAAGCCGTACTGGTGGCCGATCCGGATGTCATCATCGCAGGGAGTGCGAACGGCGCTGTCTCACCGGTACTGGATGCCTGGCGACACTGGTCCCGGTTGACGGCCGTGCGGAATGACCATCTGTATGCCATACCCTGGGACCTCGTGGCGCGGCATACACCGCGGATCCTGGACGGTGCGGAACAGTTGTGCGGGATTCTCGAAACGGTGAGAAGCGAACGGTGAAAAACCATACATTCACCGCAAAGACGCCAAGCACGCTAAGGTTTTTCCAGATAAACCATAAGATTTTCTTTGCATCCTCCGCGTCTCTGTGGTGAATGGGCTTAACTCTCACCGCAAAGGCGCAAAGAACGCAAAGGTTCTTCCAGATAAATCATAAGATTTTCTTTGTGTCCTCCGCGTCTCTGCGGTGAATGGTCTTATTTTAACTCCCGGTCGTGCCGCCACAGCACGTCCGGGACGCCGGCCGTCCGGTTCAGGTGACGCGCCAGTACGAACAGCAGGTCGGACAGGCGGTTCAGGTACCGGATGGTCTCCGGATTGACGGTTTCGCTGCCGGCAAGGTGGATCGTGCGCCGCTCGGCGCGCCGGCAGATGGCACGGGCCAGGTGGCAGGCCGCGGCCGCCGGTGTGCCGCCCGGCAGAATGAATTCCTTCAGGGGCGGCAGGTCGACATTCAATCCGTCCAGCACGTGCTCCAGATCCGCCACATTGTCCGGTGTGAGGGTGCAGGCGCCCGGTAGGCTGAGCTCGCCGCCAAGATCAAACAGCGCGTGCTGTATGTCCGTCAGGACTGCCCGTGCCGCGGCGGGGGTTTCACGGGTGAGCAGGACGCCAATGGCGCTGTTCAATTCGTCCACGGCGCCGATCGCCTCGATACGCGCGCTTTCCTTGGCAACGCGGCTACCGTCACTGAGGCCGGTGGTGCCGTTGTCACCGGTGCGGGTATAGATCCTGGTAAGCCGGTTACCCATGCTTTCGGATATCCGTCAGCCGGTATTCAATCGGCAGGACCAGATCGATGTGGCCCCCGCCCAGCCACGTTCCCGCCTCCGGCAGTTGCGCAATCCGTCGCAGGCTCTCCACGGCGGCCTGATTGAGCACGGCATGGTGCGAGGTTGCCACCAGGTGCAGGCGGGTCAGTGTCCCGTCGGCCTCGATGCGCATGCCCACCTTGACGGTGCCTTCCCAACCCCGGCGTCTTGCCAGCAGCGGATAGGTGAAATGGGGTACCAGTGCCCGGCGCAGTTGTGCCCGCAGTTCCTCTTCCAGCGATGCCCGGGAGGTCGCGGATGCCGGTGGGGAGCGAAGCGGTTCTGTTGTCGCGGTCTTGCCTTCGCCCGACCGTTTGGCGGGTGCGGCGGTCATGGCGGGTGCGGCGGTCATGGCGGGTGCGGCGGTCAGTGGTCGCCGAATAGCCGTTCCGGTCAGGGTTGTTGTAACGGGACTGGATCCGGTTGCGGTTTTTCCGGCGCCGGATTCGCTCACTGCCCTGTCCTGGTGTTGTCCGGGCGGGACGGGCATTTCAGGGATCAGCGTGAGGCGCAACGGACCGGCGGGTCTTGGCAATCCCGGTTCGCTCGCACCGGTGACCATCAGGACGCCGGCATGGAGTGCCAGTGACAGCACGATAAAGTGGCGGATGTCCGGTCCGGTCATGACGTCAAAGGGTCCGCACTCTGACCCCGGCATAAATACCGGTGCCGGGCTGCTCGAAACCGGCGGGCTCATCGTAATTCCGGTCGAAGAGGTTTTCAATGCGCCCGAACAGTTCCCAGCGCCTCGTGAGCGTCCAGGCGGCGGTCAGATTGGCAATGAAATAACCGCCCCGCCGGATGCGCGCCCCGGTTACCGGGTCGGTATCATAACGCTTGCCGATGAAGATACCCTCCGCCGCGAGTGACAGTTCCTGGCGTGGCGTATAGTCCAGGTGTGTCACGGCTTTGTTGAGCGGGCGGCGGCGCAGGTCCTCGCCGGTGTCCACGTCGAAGGCCCGGGTGTAGTTGTAGTCGATGCCGGCCTTGAGGGCGCCGGTGATTCGGGCGTCAAGAAATGCCTCCACACCCCGGGTCTCCACCTCGTTGCGGTTGATGTTGGTCGTGAAGTCGTCGCTGAAGGTGATCAGGTCCTTGATGTCATTCCGGTAATAAGTGGCCCCGAAGCGGATGTCCATGGCCGACAGTGCCTGCTCGAATCCCAGTTCCCAGCCATTGCTGGTCTCCGGTTTCAGATCCGGGTTGCCGGTGAACGGGCCGAAGGAGGTGGCCGAGACCCCGTACAGCTGGACCAGGGTCGGTGCCTTGAAGCCGGTCGCATAGGAACCTTTCAGCCGCGTCCCGGTGGCCGGCAGCGGATAGGCGGCCGCCAGCCGCCAGGTGGTTTCCTGATCGAATGTCTCATAGTCATCCAGCCGGACCCCGGCCGTTCCCGAGAGCCGGTCGCCGATGATAAAGCTGTCCTGCAGGTAAACGGCGTTGTTGCGCACGCTCTCGTCGGTGCCGGAAGTGTATGTTCCGAAGAGGCTTTCCGATACCAGACTGGCGTCGATGCTGTCTTTCTCGGTTTCCAGCCCCAGGGTGAGTGTTTGTGCATCCGAGAGGTAAACATCATTCTGCAGTTCGAACTTGAGTTTCGTGGCTGAATTGTGATCGCGCAGGAAATCATCACTGTTGACCGGGTCGAAATCGTCGCGGTCATGACGGTCGATATCCGTGTAGCTGACGCCAAGACGGTGGTCGGTGCGCCCGTCGAAGAGGCTGAGACGAGTGTTCAGTCCCAGATACAGCTGCTCGCCATTGCTGTGGCTGTCCGAATCGTCCCGTACCGGATAAACATTCAGGTCGAGATCGTCGTCCGATTCGATATAACGCCCGCTGAAGTCGAATTCGATAATATCGGCGGGTGAATAGACCAGCCGGCTCGACAGCGTCAGGGCCTCGTGCCCGTCGTCGTCGAGCACCCCGTTGGGCTGGCGGAAATCGCCGGAGAGGGCGGAATGCCCGTCGGTGTCATCGTGCTGGACGTTCAGCGTCCAGGACCCCTGCTCCGAACCGCCGCCGGCGGATGCCTGTTCGTTCAGCGTGCCGAACGACCCGCCTTCGAGCATGCCGCTGGCCGCAGGTCCGCCATGGCCCTTTTTGGTGAAGATCTGGATGACGCCGCCAATGGCATCGGAACCGTAAAGTGTCCCCTGTGGACCCTCCAGTACCTCGATTCTTTCCACGTCGCCGATGTAGATGTTGGCCAGGTCCACACGCCCGTCAGGTGTGGCGGGATCGTTGATCTCGATGCCGTCGATCAGCACGAGGATGTGATTGGCATTGGTGCCGCGGCTGAAGATGGAGGTGAGTTTGCCGGCGCCGCCGTTGCGCACCACGCTCAGACTGGGGATCGACTGCAGTGCGTCACCGATGTTGCGGTACTGGTACGTCTCGATGTCAGCCGCGGTGATGACGCTGACGCTGCTGCCAATCCGCGAGGAAGGCGTGGGAATACGGGTGGCGGTGACAATGATACTGTCAGCCAGCATGCCGGTGTCTTCGGCAGCGCTCTGGCAGGCATTGCCCGTGAGGACGGCCATGGTCAGCAGGGATGCGGCGCGGCGGGTCAGGTGAAATCCGGATTCAAATACCCGCAGGCCATCAGCGGCATGACGGTGCCGCGGCAAACTGTTCGGGGACGACATGTTTCCTCCTTGCAGCGCACACCCGCGCTGCCTGTTAATTGCGGAGGAAGAGCGACAGAGGAAGGATTTCCGGCCTGTCGGTATCGCCCGCCGCGACACTTGCCAGATGCTTCCAGGCCGGTCTCCGGGCTCGCGAGCGGGTAATCACCCGGTGAATCACCTTCCCGCGCGCTGCGCAGTGGCGTACTGATTCACCTTCTCTCGCTTACCGTTGCGGGGGCAGCGCCGGAATTGTCATCGGTTGACGCACCGGCTTCCCGTTTCATCCCGTGGACGATCGTCCACGGGACACCTGAAAGTAAGCAGGGCAGACTCTACGGCGGGGCTGGAGTGGTGTCAAGAAAAGCCGCGTCGCTACTTTGTCTGTTGCATGGTTTGCGCCGCGGGAGCGGCGCTCCCGCGGCATCGAGCCCGGGCTTCGGCAACAGGTCGGTCCGCAAACAGCCTGAACTGTCATTTCATGAACCAGGCACCAGGACCGGATTTGAGATCAATGCCCTTGCAACTGCCGGGTGCAGTTGATCACATCAGTTCTTGCAGCAAATCCTCGAGCCTGTCCCGATAGCCGGCTGTTGCGAAGACGGCAGCCCGTGCTGCCGCGGCAATCCGTTCACGTTCTGCAGGATGCGCCAGGTAGTAGCGAATGTGCCGGGCGAAGTCGCCGAGCGAGCCGCAGGTCACCGTCTGTTTTCCAAGCACGCATGTGTCCATCACCGGCTGCCGGTCACAGAGCTGAAAGCCGCCGGCGGCGGGGATTTCAAAGAACTTCATATTGCAGCCGTTGTCCGTGTCCCGGTGATGCAGGTTCAGGGATATTTTCGAACAGGCATGGACTTTCAGACTTTCCTGCAGGGTGAGTGCGCCGCGTCCCTTCACGCCTCTGCAGCGACGCCAGCCGCGGCCCCAGACACTGACGGGATGGTCGAGCGCGCGGTTGAGTTCACGGATCAGGTCGCAGCGTTCCGGGTAGCAGGTGCCGACAAAAGCGACGTCTGCAGCAAACCGCCGTCGTTCCCGGTGCGACAGGCCGCCGCTGGCGTGAAATGCCGGGGAAACGCCGAATGGAAAATAAAGCAGCTGATCACCATACACCGGTTTGAGTTTTTCGTATGTGCCGCGATAGGAGACGAGTAGCCGGTCCGCGAATCCGGCTGCGCGCCTGATTGCCGCAAGGCCCTTGTCCGTCAGTATGTCGCCCCACCAGAAAATAACCCGCAGCGCGGGCGCCTGTCTGCGGAGCAGGGCGACGGTGGTGCTGTCGAGTTTGCCCTGGATGCTCAGCAGCAGGTCGGGCGGGGATGCTTCGCAGTGCGCTGCAAGTCGTTGCAGATGGCGGCGGCGCCAGGCGGCAGCGCGGTCTTCGCCACGCAGCAGGCTACCGGCGGTGAGCGCAAGGCGGTCCGTCGCCCGCTTGTGGTTGTGATGGCAGAAATCGACCCGGTGTCCAAGCCGCTGCAGGGTGTCGGCAATGATCTCGGTCCACAGACCGCTCCAGCGGGGTCCTTCAATCAGTATGTTCACGGTGCATGGCCCGGTTCATCGCTAGCGGGCTACCCAGACCGGGGAGGCGGCCCCCTGCAGGCACTGCAGGGGGTGATCATACAGGCGTTCGAGATTCGCCTGCGTCATCACCGCGGCGGACCCGCTGCAGCAGTCGCCCTCGCCGAACAGCAGCAGGAAGCGATTGCAGAAACGCAGTGCGAGGTTGATGTCGTGCAGCACGAGCAGCAGCGCCTTTTCGTTGCCGGCTGTCAGTTTGCGCAACAATTCAAGCACGGCAATCCGGTAATGAATATCCAGATGGTTGGTCGGCTCGTCGAGCAGCATGAGTGACGGGTCCTGCGTCAGCAGGGTGGCGATGCCGAGACGGCGGCGTTCGCCTCCGGAGAGGGTTCCCGTGTTACGCGCCTCGAGGCCGTCGAGCGCGACGTGCTGCAGCGCCCGGCGTGCAATCGCCAGGTCTGCCGCTCCTTCCCATTGCATCAGGCCGAGCCAGGGATGCCGGCCGGTCAACGCCGTTTCCATGACCGTCGCAGGAAAGCTGTCCTGATGGTCCTGGAACAGAATGCCCAGTTGCCGCGCGACGGTTCTGCGTGGCAGGCGCTCGAGTCTCCGGCCGTTCAGGCGGATATTGCCCGCCTCGGGCGTTCGCAGGCCGGCCAGTGTGTGCAGCAGGGTGGTTTTGCCGGCGCCATTACGGCCGAGGATACCCCAGCGCTCGCCCTTGCCGACCTGCATATCCAGTTCGCGACACACCACGGTTTTACCGATGACGACTGTCAGTGCCCGGGTTTCCAGCACCATTGTCACGATCCCGTCTCACCGTATAACCGACGGCTGTGGTGCAGCAGGGCAAGGAACAGCGGGACGCCCACCAGCGCCGTCAGGATACCGACCGGTAACTGCCGCGGCGCAAGCAGGGTGCGCGCGAGCGTGTCCGCGACGACCAGCAGACAGCCGCCCAGCAGGGCGGCGGCAGGCAGGAGCAGGCGGTGATCGCGCACGCCCAGCAGGCGCAGCATGTGCGGGACAATCAACCCGATGAACCCGATGCTCCCGGCCAGTGTGACCGCCGTTGCCGTCAGCAGGGACGCCAGCAGGTAAATGAAGCGCCGCAGCGGGGTGACGTTGATTCCCAGGGCCGCCGCGGACAGCTCGCCGTGCGCGAGTATATTGAGCGCCCGGCCGAGGATGCCGGCCGCCAGCAGCCCGGCGAGCAATACCAGGGATTCCATGCCGGGCATGCCGGCGCGGGAGAGGTCGCCCATCAGCCAGAACAGCATGCCGCGCAGCCCCTGTTCGGGGCTCAATGCCAGCAGGAAGCCGATCAGGGCCCCCCAGCCGGCCGCAATGACCACGCCGGTCAGCAGCAGCCGGCTGGTGGTCCAGCTGCCACGTCCGTGAGCCAGACCAAAAACCAGCAGCATGGAGACAAGGGCGCCGGAGAAGGCGGCACCATGCAGCCAGATCCCTCCCAGTCCGAGCAACAGGGCAAGCAGGGCGCCCGTTGCCGCCCCCCCGGAAACACCCAGGACATAAGGATCGGCCAGCGGATTGCGCAGCAGTACCTGCATGAGGCCGCCGGCGACGGCAAGCAGGGCGCCGGTCGTCAATGCGGCGGCCGTGCGCGGCCAGCGCAATTCCATGATCACCTGCGCATCAAGCGTGCGGCTGCCGTCTGTGAGCAGCGCCATCAGGCTGGACCAGCCGATGTCACTGCTGCCGCTTGCCAGGCTGGCGAGAATGCAGGCACCGGTCAACAGGGCGAGCGTGGTCAACAGGACAAACGGGCGCATAGGCAAGAACCTATCTCGAAATCGTGTATCCGGCGCCAGGACCTTGCCCAGCCCGCGCGCGGACAGGCGGGACCGGCGCCGCGCCGGGAAATAATCCGGCTGCCGGCCTGAGGGTTTCCCCGCGGGACGCGGGTCCTACAATAACAGAGCACATATCAGGAAAATCGGATTTCGAGCAGGGTGCTAGTTTCGCAGACTGATAATTTCCCAGTGCCTGTCCATGGCGTGACGTTCCAGGACCTCGTCCGGGTCAACCGCGACCGGATGCGAGACGGCTTGCAGCAGCGGCAGATCATTGTGGGAGTCACTGTAAAACCAGCTGTCATCCAGTGTCATGGAATGTTCCTCCAGCCAGGTCCTGAGTTGCTGCACCTTGCCGTCCTGGAAGCAGGGCACGCCGGTTACCCTGCCGGTGTAGCGATTGGCAACGATTTCAGGTTCGGTGGCCAGCAGGTGGCTGACGCCATAGAGCCCGGCAATGGGGTCGGTGATGAACCGGTTGGTGGCGGTGACGATAACCGGGATATCGCCCCGCTGCCGGTGCCGCTCGATCAATGCCCGCGCCTTCGGCAGCATGATCGGCATGATCTTTTCCTCGAGGTAACGCCTGCGCCAGCGCTGCAGTGTGGCCATGTCGTGTTCCGCCAGGGGTTTGAGCTGGAAGTCGAGAAATTCGTGGATATCCAGTGCACCGATCTTGTACTGGTCGTAGAAGCGGCGGTTCTCCCGTTCATAAACCTGTCCGTCGACGATACCCTGTTCCACCAGAAAGCAACCCCAGAGGTAATCACTGTCGCCCTCAAGCAGGGTATTGTCGAGATCAAAGAGTGCGATTCCCATTGCCGGCGGCTCCCGGAAAAAATCGCCGACTAGCATACAGGAATGGGAATTGAGGTCATGCCGGCCGCTCGATTCATTTGCTCCTTCGGGAGAGCTATGGGAGAATCATTACACTGCGGATATTCAAATAAGGTTTTGCAAGTGATTGATCCAGATGGATTTAGACCGAATGTCGGGATCATCCTGTCAAACCGGGAAAGCAAACTGCTCTGGGCCCGGCGGGTCGGCCAGGATGCCTGGCAGTTCCCTCAGGGCGGCATGCGCTCCGATGAGACGCCGGCCGAAGCCATGTACCGGGAACTGCGGGAGGAAGTCGGCCTGCAGGCGGAGCAGGTGGAACTGATCGGTGCCACCCGCGGCTGGCTGCGTTATCGCCTGCCGGCAAGATTCATCCGCCGTTCCAGTCGACCGCTATGCATCGGTCAGAAGCAGGTCTGGTTCCTGTTGCGCATGTTATGCACTGACCGGGCGGTGTGTCTTGATCACACGGAGAAACCGGAATTTGACCGCTGGCGCTGGGTGGATTACTGGCAGCCTCTCGATGAAGTTGTGGCATTCAAGCGCAATGTTTACCGCAAGGCATTGCAGGAACTTGCCCCCCTCCTGTTTACTGACGGGACGCCCGGGTCCCGTCAGTAAAGGCAGATTTCAGGACATACGACCGGGACGAATCCACGCAGTTCCGTTACAGATGACCAGCCATGGCTGGCGGACCGAATCATGCTCGATACCCTGCGGAGAATAATCCAGGAAGTCAATGCGGCGCCTGATCTTACTCAGGCGCTGGATATTATTGTCCGGCGGGCGCGTGATTCGGTGGGCGCGGACGTGGCATCCGTCTATCTGGTAGATGCGGAGCGGGGCCAGTTTGTCCTGAAGGCGACCGAAGGACTACGCAAGGACGCCGTCGATCGCGTCCGCTTTGGCAAGGGCGAGGGTCTCATCGGCATGGTGGTCGAGCGCGAGGAACCGGTGAACCTGGGAGACGCGTCCCTTCATCCCCGCTATCGCTTTGTCAACGACACCGGCGAGAAACCCTACCACGGCTTCCTGGGTGTCCCGATTATCCAGCACGGTCGGGTGCTGGGTGTGCTCGTGGTCCGGCAGCGTGAAGTCCGCAAGTACGATGAAGAGGTAGAGGCCTTCCTGGTGACGCTGGCCGCTCAGCTGGCCGGGGCGATTACCCATGCCGTTGCCAGCGGCGAGGTCAACCTGGTTCTGGGGGCGCCTGAAGGGGTATCCGCCAGGCTCGCGGGCCTGCCCGGGGCATCCGGCGTGGCCGTGGGGCAGGCGATGGTGGTCTACCCTCCGGCCAACCTGGAAGCCATTCCGGACCGCAAGACGGAAGACGCGGAAGCCGAGATAGAAAAGTTCGTCACGGCCGTCAGGGCCGTCCAGGACGACCTGCATGACTATGCCAATCGCATGTCCGGGAAACTTCCGACGGAAGAACTCGCGCTGTTCGATGCCCTGCTGATGATGCTGGGCGGCGACAGCCTGGTCAGCGAAACCGTAGCACGGATCCGGGAGGGCAACTGGGCGCCGGGCGCACTGCGCCAGACCATCGGTGAGCACGTGCAGGTGTTCGATTCCATGCAGGACAGCTACCTTTCCGAGCGCGCCAGCGATATCCGTGATCTTGGCCGCAGGATCCTGACCCATATGCAGATGGACAAGCCCACAAGTCGTACCTTTTACCCGCATACCATCCTTGTCGGCGAGGATATCAGTGCCGGGCAGCTGGCCGAAGTGCCGCTGGAGATGCTGGCCGGTATTGTCTCGGCCAGCGGTTCCCGTTCCTCGCACCTGGCCATACTGGCCCAGGCAATTGGCGTGCCGGCCGTAATGGGCGTGGAGGATCTGCTGGTGGGCCGTCTGGAGGGCCAGACCCTGATTGTCGACGGCTATGGCGGTGATGTGTTCATCAACCCGTCGGAAACGTTGTGCGAGGAATATCTGCGATTGCAGGCCGAAGAGACCCGGCTTGCGGAAGTCCTGCGGCATGAAGCCGGCCAGCCGTCGGTCACACCCGACGGCGTCGCCATTCCCCTGTACCTGAACACCGGCCTGATTTCGGATTTCGAACCGGAGGTGCACAGTGAGGGTGACGGGGTAGGACTGTACCGCACGGAAATACCCTTTCTGGTACAGGAGCGTTTTCCCGGCGAGGAAGAGCAGTTGCGTATCTATCGCAAGGCGCTGGAAGCCTTCGCGCCGCGTCCGGTTACCCTGCGCACCCTGGATGTCGGCGGTGACAAGATGCTGCCCTATTTTCCGGTAAAGGAAGAAAACCCCTTCCTTGGCTGGCGCGGTATCCGTATATCGCTGGATCATCCGGAAATCTTCCTGACCCAGTTGCGCGCCATGCTGCGTGCCAGCGTGGGCCTGGACAACCTGAACATCCTGCTGCCCATGATTTCGTCGGTTTCCGAAATCGATCTGGCTTTGACACTGATCAACCAGGCGCTGGGTGAGCTGCTCGAGGAAGGCGAAATGGTGGTGCGGCCGCCGGTGGGCATCATGATCGAAGTGCCCTCGGCGGTCTACCAGATTGCCGCCATGGCACGACGCGTTGACTTTTTCTCCATCGGCACCAACGATCTGACGCAATACCTGCTCGCGGTGGATCGCAACAATTCCAGGGTCGCCAGCCTGTACCAGTCACTGCACCCGGCGGTATTGCGCGCCATCGGGCAGGTGGTGCATGAGGCCCACCAGCTGGGCAAGCCGGTGAGTGTTTGCGGTGAAATGGCCGGTGACCCGGCGTCGGTGCTGGCGCTGATGGGGCTCGGTGTCAACAGCCTGAGTATGAGCGTGAGCAGCCTGCCGCGGGTTAAATGGGTGATCCGCAGTTTTACCACCGACGAGGCGCGCGATCTGCTGGAGCAGGCCTTGAGGCTGGAGGACCCACGGGCGATACGCGAGCTGTACAACGGTGTCCTTGAGCAGGGCGGACTGGGCGGGCTGGTACGCGCCGGCAAGTGAACCGGCGCCAGCGGTCGGGGTGCGGTTCACAGGCGTGCCGTTTGCAACGTCCCCGGCGGATGTAAAGACTGGCCGGAAAGGTCGATCCCGGCCTGCCGGACCTGAATGATCCTCCAGAATCGTTGCGTATTTTACACAGACAGGCCGCCGCTGAGATTATAATTCATTGATATTCAATGTGTTATTATATACGGTTTAATCAATCCCGCGATCAGGCACCCATTTGGAGAGGCTGGAATCCGGGGCGATCACCCTTTATATTTATTCCAGTTCTTTATTTTTCGGACAGGGGGTTGACCATGACGCAGGCAGCAATTGATTTTCGTATGAATCTGGCAGAAACGGATCTGGCGCTGACGGCAGCGGCGCGCGAGAAAATGCTGGAACTGTTCAGCCAGGTTGAAGACGATGACCTCAAGGCGATTCGCGTATTTGTCTCAGGCGGTGGCTGTGGCGGGATGGGTTACGGCATGACGTTCACCGATACCCGGACCGAATATGACGTGGTGCGCAACGAAAACGGTTTTGATATCTATGTCGATGCCGTTGCCCTGAATTACCTGCGCGGTGTGGAAATCGATTATGTCGAACGACCGACCGGCGCCAGTTTCGTGTTCAATAATGCCTTTGCCCTGACCGGCGGTTCCGGGACCTGCGGCGCCTGCGGCGCCGCAGGCGGCGGTTGCGCCTGACAGGCCGGGGTCATCGAACAAACCGCAAGTAATGCAGGCTGACCAGGAGACACGCCCGTGTCTCCTGCTGATTGCACCACCTAACAGCTACCGGACGCTCGCCTATATCGAGGCCGCCCGGCGTTGCGGCGTGGATATACTGGTCGCATCCGAAGGCAAATATTCGCTCGTTGCCGCCGTTGCCGGCGGCCTGCACCTGGACCTGGATGCACCCGAGGCGCTGGATATTCTGCTCTCGGCCAGTCGGGAGCGGCCCTTCAGCGGGGTGGTGGCTACCGACGATGTCACTGTTGAACTGGCCAGTCGAATCGCCGGGGCGCTGGGATTGCCGCACAATCCGCCACGGGCGGCGCGTTTGTCCTGCCGCAAGGATCTTTCCCGGCACGCGCTTGCCGGCGCTGGTGTCAGTATTCCCGAATTTCGCCTTGTGGATCTGCACAAACCCGTCATTCCGCAGCTCGAGGGCCTGGCGCTGCCCTGTGTGGTGAAGCCGTTGTCGCTTTCCGCCAGTCGCGGCGTGATTCGTGCCAATACACGGGAGGAATTGCAGTCCGCCTGTGCGCGGGTGAGCCACATCCTGGCCGGGGAGGACTTGCCGGATCCCCATACCGTTTCGCATGTCCTTGTTGAGCAATTTATTCCGGGTCCCGAAGTGGCACTCGAGGGACTATTGCGGGACGGCAGGCTTGACGTGCTCGCTGTGTTCGACAAGCCGGACCCGCTGCAGGGGCCCTGCTTCGAGGAGACCTACTACATCACTCCCTCGCGACACGCCGCCGGCGTTCTGGGTAACATCCACACATCTGTCACGGCGGCATGTGCCGCACTGGGATTGCGTGAAGGCCCCATCCATGCCGAACTCCGCCTGGCCGACACAGGAGCCGTTGTGATCGAAATCGCCTCCCGGACCATCGGGGGCGAGTGCGCGCGCCTGCTGGATTTCGGCACCGGCCGAGATCTGGAGTCACTGGTCATCGCGCATGCCATCGGCAAGCCGCCGGCAACACGGATACAACCGGGCGGGGCGGGTGTATTGATGATCCCGATACCCGAGGCCGGCATCCTGCGGCGCGTCGAGGGGATTAGCGCCGCCCGTGCCGTCCCGTTTATCGAGGATATCGTGATCAGCATCCGCGAGGGCTACGAGTTGGTACCCCTGCCGGAAGGAAGCAGCTACCTCGGCTTCATTTTTGCGCGCGCACCATCGCCGCAGCAGGCGGAGGCGGCATTGCGCGCGGCGCATGCTTGTCTGAAATTCGTGGTCGCACCGGTCATGAAACTGGTGGACGCCGACGGGATACCTGTTCTTTGATCCAGATCAAAATATCTGCATTAGATAATAACTATATTAGACACGTCTAACACTATCCAGGAGACGGGCGTGATGGAAAAAGCTAACAAGATCAGTCAATTGGTAAAATCCAGCCGGGGACCGCAGGAAATACAGGACTGGATCTTCTCGCTGACGCCATTGGGTGTGGCATTCGTTTTCTTCTTCATATTCGTGTTGCCGATGGAGATTCCAAACAAGGATGCCGTGCTGGTTACCGGCCTGGCGGCGGGCTTCACCGGCCTGCAGAGTTACTGGATTTCCAGGGGCTGGCGCAAGAACCACGGCAGCACGATACTGCTTGGTTTCATCGGTATTGCACTGACATTTGCACTGGCCTGGCTGTATATCACCTACAGTTGACCGGTCCGGATGCGGGGTTCCTCCGACGTGGCGGACCGGGTATGACTTGTCGCCGCTGCGCTGACGTCGCAGGTGTTTATTTCTTGGCCCCGGGAGGCCTGAAGCCTTCCGGAACCGTTCCGTAGTCGCCCTCGCCGAACAGAAAACCCAGCATGTGCTGTTCAATGATCTCGACACTGCCCGGGTCCGCCGTGTTCAGGCCGTTTTCGTTGATGATCATGGTGAGCCTTTCCAGCCACTGCTTCCAGCCTTCCTCGGAGACGTTTTCGTAAATGCGCTCACCCAGCGCCCCGGGGTGCGGCGGATATTCCAGACCCGGCGCCTCGCGCTTCAGGACGATACAATTGACAATGCGGCTCATTCAATCCACCTCAAACCCGTAATTGACAGGAATATTGTAACCCGATTCACGCCGCTGTGCCCCGATTCCCTTCTATCAGAAGGGTTTGGCAACGGCCAGCAATACGATCGCGACAAGCAGCAGCGCCGGAATTTCGTTGATCCAGCGGTAGAAGACGTGGCTGTGCCGGGCCGTGCCCGCCCGGAACTCAAGCAGGATGCGACCGCAATACAGGTGAAAACCGATCAGCAGACCGACCAGCAGCAGTTTGGCGGCAAGCCAGCCCGTGGCGAGGTTGCTGATCCAGTTGTTGATGAACAACAGCGCAATACCGAATATCGCCGTCAGAACGGCCCCGATGGTCATGATGATGAACAACTTGCGCTCCATGACGAGGAAGCGTGCATGACCGGCTTCATCCCGGCAATCTGCATGGTAGACAAACAGGCGCGGCAGGTAGAACAGTCCGGCGAACCAGGTCACCATGAAGATGATATGCAGGGCCTTGATCCAGAGCATGGCGTATCAACCCTTATCCGCAAGCACCGCTGGCAGGTCCACCGGTACCGCGAGCCGGCTGCTGTCACGCTGTTCGAGCATGGCATGAATGTCCCGGCGCAGCCTGTCCATGTTCAGCGCCCCGGTCTTCCGGTAAACAACCCGGCCGTCCGGATCGATCAGAAACGAGGTGGGGGTGCCCCGGATATTGCCGAAGGCGCGGGCGGCATCGGCATTGATGTCCAGCGCAACAGGATAGGGTATCCGGCGTGCCTTGCGCATCGCCAGTACCTGGCTGGGTCGATCGTAGTTCATGGCGATAGCGACGATTTCCAGTCCCAGCGACGCCAGGTCTTCGTACAATGCGATCAGGTGTGGCATTTCACTGATACAGCTGGAACAAGTGGTTGACCAGAAGGTGACCAGCAGCGGTTTGCCACGCAGTTCCACCAGCGGCAGTTGCTCGCCATCGATGGTCAGCAGGGTGATGTCCGGAACGTTCCGCGGCCCGCCCGGTGCCAGCCAGAGATAAGTGCATACCCCCAGCAGGGCGGCGATGAACAGACCGGACAGTGATTTTGCCGGCTTCATTCTTCCGGTTTGGTGATGGGCGTCTGACTTTCCGTGTCCGTCTTTGCACGGGTCCCGCCCAGCTTCTCCCCGATAAAGCGGAAAACCCTTTTGATGCCACGCCATATCTTCGGCAGTAGCCAGGCGATCAGGAGGATGAACAGCGCCAGCAGAACGAGGAACAGGACCGGGTGGTACAACGCAGTCCACAGTCCAAGGATGACAGTCACATCCTCCCCGACTGATGCGAACCAGTTGGTGACCGGTTCCGGCGAGGTATTGATGAGTACCCGCGTCCCGGCCTTGGTGAAATGGCTGCCGGTGGCCACTGCTCCGCCGACCAGGCCCGCGGCCAGTTGCGCGCCGGTGCCGACATCGCCCACCGCACCGGCGGCAAGTACGGCGCCGGCCGGTATCCGGATAAATGTGTGGATGACATCCCAGCCGGTGTCCACTCCCGGTACCTTGTCGGTAAAGAACTCGACGCAATACATGAAGCCGGCGGCAACCATGACCAGCGGATCCGTCAGGATCTGCAATTCCGGCGGCAAATCGATATTGCCCGTGGTTCCCATGTATCCCAGCATCAGGATGGCGGCATAGAGGTTGATGCCGCTGGCCCAGGCGACGCCCATGGTCAGTGCGATGGTTTGGGTGATATCCATAGTATGTCCGCTCGCTTGCCGGGCCAGTTGCCGGCGTTTGTGGCATCGCCATTGTATCAACTATCATGACGCCAGTGACACCGGGCAGCCGTTTCGCGGTTCGTCCGTGTCCTGAGCGGAAATCTCTGCACCGGGTTTCCATTTATCAGGTTTTTGCTGAATATGACGAACTGATGGCCTTATGCTGCGCAGTACCCTGATTGTCTTTATTGCCGGCTGGATTCTATGGTTCTGGATTGACAAGCCGCCCGCCGGCCGGTCTGGATTACCGGCAGTCAATGACAGCACGGTCGTTAATTTTCAACGGGCCTTCAATATGCTGAAGGCGGGCCATCCGGAGATGGCCTATGTCTATATCTGGGATGCGCATTATCTGATACTGTCACTGCTGCTTGGTGCGCTCGTTGCCGCAATGGCCGGTGGTGTCTCCGGCTATCTTTCAAGGAAACGGAACCGGCGCCGGCAGGAGCCGGAGCAGCAGCAGGTCCCGCCCGGCGGGGGGGATCATCCCGATGGCTAGCGGCTTTTGCAGCCCCGGCCGGTCGCTGATATGTCGCACCGCGAGACGACATACACTCGCCGTCGTTCCGGTGCGCTGTGGTCAAAGTACAATGAGGGAGTCATGATGCAGAATGCGATGCCACAAGACGGTGAGCTGCAGGCCAGGCTTGAGGCGATTATCGAGCGCATGCAGAAGATCCAGCGCGCCATCAAGGCGTCAGGTCAGCCGGCTTCCATGCGGGAGTTGGTGGAGTTGCAGGATTTGGGCAGGGAGTATGCGCATATCGTCGAGCGCCTGGCGAATCCGGGTGCGGATAGCGGGCTGGCCTGATACGGGTAGCGGGGGTATGCACACCATGAATGATGATCCGGGAATATTCATCGGCAAGGGAACGAAACCGGTTTATCTTGACCCGCGCCTTGCCAACCGTCACGGACTGATAGCAGGTGCCACCGGTACCGGCAAGACAGTCTCGCTGCAGATACTTGCCGAGGATTTCTCGCGCCGCGGCGTGCCGGTTTTCATGGCAGATGTCAAGGGCGACCTCTCCGGCCTGTGCGAGTCGGGCACGGAAAAACCCAAATTGATGACACGGGCGGCTGAAATCGGGCTGGACGACTATGCATTCGAGGCCTTTCCGGTCGTATTCTGGGACCTGTTCGGCAACAGCGGCCACCGGGTACGGACAACGGTATCAGACATGGGCCCCTTGCTGCTGGCGCGCCTGCTCGGTCTGAACGAAACGCAGGAGGGTGTACTCTATGCCATATTCAAAATGGCGGATGACCAGGGCCTGCTGCTGCTGGACCTGAAGGACCTGCGGGCACTGCTTACATTTGCGGGTGAAAACGCAAGGGAACTGACACTGGAGTACGGGAACATTCCGCGTGCATCGGTCGGTGCCATCCAGCGCCGTCTGCTGGTGCTGGAACAGGAAGGCGCCGCGCAGTTCTTCGGAGAGCCGGCACTCGATCTGTTCGACTTTCTGCAAACCGCTCCCGGCGGTTACGGGAATATCAATATCCTTGCAGCCGAGAGATTGATGCAGAACCCGACGTTGTATGCAACCTTCCTGTTGTGGCTGCTCGCCGAACTGTTCGAGGAATTGCCCGAGATCGGTGATCCGGACAAGCCGCGCCTGGTGTTCTTTTTCGATGAAGCGCACCTGCTGTTCTACGACGCGCCGAAGGCGCTGGTTGAAAAGGTCGAGCAGGTCGTACGCCTGATCCGTTCGAAGGGTGTCGGGGTCTATTTTGTGACCCAGAACCCGATGGATATACCGGAACGGGTGCTCGGACAGCTGGGTAACCGGATCCAGCATGCCCTGCGCGCATTCACGCCCCGTGAACAACAGGCGCTGCGGGCGGCGGCGCAGACATTTCGCGCCAATCCCGCCTTCGATGCCGTCGAGGCCATCAAGGAACTCGGCGTGGGAGAGGCCCTGGTCTCGACACTGGGCGGGAAAGGGGTGCCGGGCATGGTGGAGCGGACGCTGATCCGTCCGCCGGCTTCCCGACTGGGCCCGGCGCAGCCGGCGGAACGCAAGGCGGTTATCGGGGCAAGCAGTCTCGGTCACCGCTACGATCAGTCAATAGACCGCAAATCGGCCTATGAATACCTCAGGGAGCGGGCCGAGCAAAAGGCCGCGGACACGGAACGCGAGGCCTCCGCCGCCGGTAGGCGCCAGGTGAAGACCGCGCGACGCAGCAACCGGCAGACGCCGATGGAGGCCATGACGATGAGCCTGCTGCGCTCGTTCGGCAGTTCACTCGGCAGGTCGATCATGCGGGGTGTGCTGGGTTCGATACTCAAGTAATCCCGCATGCCGGCGCCGTTTGAATAGCAGCCGGACTATCCGGTGGTGTAGCTGCGCTTGATGGAATTGCGGGTCAGGATGCCGTATACCCGGTCAATGCCGGGTGCGGTCCGCCGGGTGACATACAAGGCGTCGACGCTCGCGCGATCCATGGCTTCCAGCGCCTCCAGCAATGTGGCCTGGAAATCCAGCGCCACGACTTCCTGCCTTTCCGCGGGGATGCCTGCAAGGTCGATGGTCCCGGCCGTCTTGTTTTCCTGCAGGTAACGCGCCAGTTCCGCCGCCGGCATCAGGCTGACCGGCGTGTTGTCGTCAGTTATCAACAGCCAGGTGGGTTCGTTCGCGAGAACATGCTCGCCGCGCGAGCGATCGATGACTCGCGGCAGTGTCTCGAGACTGCGCTGCATGACGCTGGCGACACCGATGCGTCGCAGGGTCCGGGTCAGCGGGTTGTCCCGGTAGTCCAGCCCGCGGTCGCGCATGAGTACCAGATATACCGACTCCTTGCCGAAGACATCCCGGCTGATCAAACCAGCCGCGGTCAGGGCCAGCATGCCGGGCAGGATAATGTGTGGATTGGCGGTCAGCTCCAGCATGGCGGTAAGGGCGGCAAGCGGTGCCTGCAGGGTGGCGCCCATCATGGTGCCCAGGCCGATGAGCGCATAGAACGCCGGCGATGCGATGTCTCCCGGCAACCAGGTATCGGCCATGATCCCCATGGCACCACCGGCCGTGGCGCCGATGACGAGGGTGGGTCCGATCAAACCCCCGGGCAGACCCATTCCCAGCCCCACGGCCGTCGCCAGCAATTTGGCCGTGCTAACGGCAAGCAGCGTCAGCAGCCCCAGTTGCCCCAGCAGCGCCTGGTCTACCGTGTCATATCCGATACCCATGACCTCGGGGACCGGTACGGCAATCAGTCCGACGGCCAGTCCGCCGAGCATGCAGCGCAGCCATATCGGCCAGCTGCCCGACAATTGGGTGGTACGGTGCAGCAGGTGGATGAACACGGCCGCCAGGCATCCCAGGGATATCCCCATCAGGATGACGTACGGCAGCTCCCGCAGGGAACCCAGTTGCAGCCCGTGAAAAGTGAATACGGGAATATCCCCGAAAACGGCCTGTGTCAGCGTCGTGGCGATGACGGCGGAGAGAATCACCGGCATAAAGCTCACCAGCGAATATTCCATCATGACGACTTCCATGGCAAAGATGACGCCGGCCAGCGGGGTATTGAACGAGGCGGCGATGGCGGCGGCGATACCGCAACCGGCCAGCGTGCGACTGCTGTTATTCGGCAGGCGCAGCCACTGGGCCAGTTGACTGCCGCTGGCGGCACCCAGGTGAACACTGGGTCCTTCACGACCCACCGAATGTCCGCTGATGATACTGAGTGCCGCCCCGAAAAACTGGGCCAGTGCATTGCGCAGCGGGAGCCTTCCCTGATGGAAGGCGAGCCGCTCCATGACATGGACGACGCCGACGTGGCGGGTTTCCTCCCTGAGATACTGCCAGATGAGTCCGATGGCGAGACCGCCTGCAACCGGAAGCAGCAACCGCGGCAGCAGACCCAGCCCTTCATAGTTTCCGGTGCCGGGACCCGGCAGAAACAGGCCTTGCGCGGATTCGATCAGCAACCGGAACACAATGATGACACCGCCGGACAGCAGTCCGACCGGGATGGCGAGCATGGCGAGTTGCGGCAGTGCGTCGATTGCGGAAACACGCACGCCGAGATTGTCCAGCCATTGGTTCCAGCGCTGCATGAACACGGTGATACCTCCGGGCGTCCGGAATCTGATCCGGGCCTGCTTCATGACATGATCGAGTGGCAGGTATTGTAGAATGATTGGTGTACCATCTGCAGATTCCGGCAACCGACGGGTTAGAATGACAATGATCAGGACAGGCGTAGTTGGCGGTACGGGCTATACAGGCGTCGAGTTGCTGCGCCTGCTGGCCGGCCATCCGGAGGTCGAACTGGCGGTGATTACCTCGCGTTCAGAGGCGGGTCGGGCCGCATCCGACCTGTTTCCCAACCTGCGCGGCTGCGTCGATCTCGAATTCACCGCACCGGACAACGAGCAGCTGGCCGGCTGTGACCTGGTGTTTTTCGCCACCCCGAACGGCACGGCCATGTCCATGGTGCCCGACCTGCTTTCGGCGGGGGTTCGCGTCATCGACCTCGCCGCCGATTTCCGCCTCAAACGGCCGGCAGAATGGGAACAATGGTATGGCATGCCGCATGCCTGCCCGCAGCTGCTCGCGCAGGCGGTATACGGATTGACGGAGATCAACCGTGATGCCATTGCAACGGCACGTCTGGTGGCCAATCCGGGCTGCTATCCGACAGCCGTGCAGCTGGGTCTGCTGCCCCTGCTCGAGGAGGGTCTGGCCGATACCGGGCACTTGATCGCCGATGCCAAGTCGGGCGTCAGCGGCGCCGGTCGCAAGGCCGTGACGGGCGTGATGCTGTGCGAGGCCGGAGAGAATTTCAAGGCCTATGCCGTTCCCGGTCACCGGCATCTGCCCGAGATCCGCCAGGGTCTGGAGGCGGTCGCCGGTGAGCCGGTCGGCGTGACGTTCGTTCCCCATCTCACGCCCATGATCCGCGGTATCCATGCCACGTTGTATGCACAGCTGCGTGATACCGACCGTGACCTCCAGGCCCTGTATGAGGCGCGCTACAGTGACGAGGCGTTTGTCGATGTGCTGCCGGCGGGATCGCATCCGGAGACCCGCAGTGTGCGGGGCGCCAACCATTGCCGGATTGCACTGCACAGGCCGCAGCAGGGTGCGACACTGGTGATTCTTGCCGTGATCGACAACCTGGTAAAAGGCGCCGCCGGCCAGGCGGTCCAGAACATGAACGTCATGTTCGGTCTCGAGGAACGGGCAGGACTGACGGGAATTGCGCTGCTCCCCTGACATTCAGGATTTGTGAACGGGTTCCCGGTTTATGGCCGCCCCCGCATGCAATTCTTGTATCCAAATGTGGCGTAACTACCTGATACGCGCCTTTGTCGTCGCCTGCCTGGCACTGCTGGCCTGGGCGGGCTGGTGGTTATATGACCTTGGCAAGTTGCGGGGTGTGGAGGAGCTCGAGGGACTGCGCCGCACGCATGTCATGCTGGACAAGCAGAATCGGCAGCTTGCGAGCGAGAACGAGACACTGCGCGAACGGCTCGCCATACTGGAACGCTCCGGCCAGATCGATCGCCAGGCGGCAAGCGATGTACAGGCGGATCTGGGCCGTCTGGAGGAAAAACTGCAGACGGCACGTGAGGAGATCGCCTTCTACCGGGGTATCGTCGCGCCGGGTGATGTTCAGCCGGGACTGCGTATTCACCGTTTCGGCCTGGAAAGCGGTCACGCGAGAGGGGAATATCACTACGAGCTTGTGCTGACCCAGCTCAAGCGGAATGATCGCTATGTCAGCGGCGTGGTAGACTGGCAGATACACGGGTTGATGCTGGGCGAACCGGGTGTACTGGCGCTTGCCGGTGTTACCAGGCCGGCAACCACCCAGCTGCAGTTCCGCTTCAGATATTTCCAGGAGCTTAGCGGCGAGATCACACTGCCGGAAGGTTTTGAGGCGCAAACGGTCGAATTGAGTGTCAAGCCGGCTGGCAAGAATCCGCCGGCATCCGTGGTACAGGTGTTCGACTGGCCGGAACCCGAAGTGTAACCGCAGGAGAAGACAGATGTTGGGAAAGGGCAGGAAGGCTAAAAGCGCAGGCGGCAAGGTTGACACCATTATCGGCCGGCAGACCCGTATAGATGGAGATGTGCATATCAGCGGCGGCCTGCACGTGGATGGAACCATCCACGGGAATATCATCGCCGAGACCGGTTCTGAATCGGTACTGACAGTGAGCGAGCACGGCGCCATCGAGGGCGATGTAAAAGTGCCGACGGTTATCCTGAACGGCGCCGTCTCCGGCGACGTTCATTCGGATGAACGCATTGAGCTTGCCGCGCGGGCCAGGGTAACCGGTGATGTTCATTACAACCTCATTGAAATGGCCATGGGTGCCGAGGTAAACGGCAGTCTCTTGCACCGTGCGGAAACGGGTTCTTCGGTGATCAGCTTCGATCGCGACAACCCGGAATCCGGGCAGGGTATTGAATAGCGGAGCATTGATTTATCAGGACTTTCCAATACTTGACCGTTTTGCTCGGGAAATGACATAATTTTTGAAACTCCCCGATTAATGCAGATTTACCGCAAAGATGCCAAGGACGCAAAGACAACCACTGGATTTTTATCAGGAAAATCCTTTGCGCTCTCTGCGCCTTTGCGGTGAGATGTAGCTTGTCAGGCTTGTTCAGGGTTTGCTTTTTTAGTGTCTATTATTCAGAGTAAGAGGTAGTGACTCCATGATTGAAGCAGCAACATCAATGACAGCCGATCTTGTTTTTACGGACGCCGCTGCGAACAAGGTCAAGCGCTTGATCGAGGAGGAGAATAATCCCGATCTCAAGCTGCGCATCTATATTTCCGGCGGTGGCTGCTCCGGTTTTCAGTACGGGTTCTCCTTTGACGAGAATATCGGCGAGGGTGATGTCACCGTTGCCAATGGTGATGTGACGCTGGTTATCGACCCGATGAGCTATCAATATCTCGCCGGTGCCGAGGTGGATTACACCGAGGGCCTGGAGGGCGCGCAGTTCGTTGTCCGCAATCCGAATGCCAACACTACCTGCGGGTGCGGCTCCTCGTTTTCAGTCTGAGCGAGAACCCGTTGTCAACCTGCAAGGGGGCGTCAAGCGCCCCCTTGTCAATTGATCCGAATATGAACTCAATGCGGCGTTCAATAATACAAGCCCCGTTTTGGCGCAGAGGGAAGCATCGTGACTGAGTTCAGTCCCGGGCTGGAGGGCGTTCCCGCCACCCGTTCAGAAATCTCCTACCTGGACGGGAAGCAGGGCATCCTGACCTATCGTGGTTACCGGATAGTCGATCTGGCGGAGAACAGCACCTTCGAGGAAACGGCGTATCTGCTGATCGACGGCAATCTGCCTTCACGGGGGCAGCTGGCCCTGTTCGACGATCAGCTGCGTGAACACCGGCGGGTCAAGTACAATATTCGCGACATCATGAAGCGCTTGCCGCAGACCGGCCATCCAATGGAAATGCTGCAGACGGCGGTTGCCAGTCTGGGTATGTTTTATCCCAACAACGTGCCGGTGCAGATTCGGAGTCCCGGGGACGAAAGTGAAAAGTATGTCCACGGCCAGTCGATCCGGATTCTGGCGCGGATGGCGACACTGGTCGCTATGTGGCAGCAGATGCGCATCGGCAATGATCCGGTGCGCCCGAGAACTGACCTGGGATACGCCGAGAATTTTCTCTACATGTTTTACAACGGCGTTGAGCCGGACCCGCTGGTCGCACGCATCATGGACGTTTGTTTCATTCTGCACGCGGAGCACACCATCAATGCCTCCACGTTCTCGGCCATGGTGACCGGATCGACCCTGGCGATGCCGTCCTATGTCATCGCCGCTGCCATCGGTACCCTGGCCGGTCCCCTGCATGGCGGCGCCAATGAACGGGTCATCCGGATGCTCAAAGAGATCGACAGGCCAGAGAATGCGCGTGCCTGGCTGGACAGGAAGCTGGCCGAGAAGGAGGTGATCTGGGGTATGGGTCACCGGGAGTACAAGGTCAAGGATCCGCGCGCTACGCTGTTGCAGAGCCTTATGAACGAGCTGGCCAGATCGCGCGGTGCCGTCAGTCCGTTGTTTGAAACGGCATTGGCACTGGAGGAGGCCTGCGAGGATACCCTGGCACCCAAGGGCATCTATCCCAACGTCGATTATTATTCCGGCATTCTCTACCAGGAGATCGGGATACCACCGGATCAGTTCACTTCCATCTTCGCCATTGCCCGAACTGCAGGCTGGCTGGCGCACTGGCGCGAACAGGTGTCCCAGAACCGTATATTCCGCCCGACCCAGATCTATACAGGCAAGGAGCCGCGCGACTACCAGCCCATCGACAAGAGGTAATCCCGTTGGGGACTGATAATCCCCATACATGGATTTTCACCGCAAAGACGCTAAGAGCGCAAAGATGTTTTTGTATAAAACCAGTTGGTTTTCCTTGCGTCCTTGGCGCCTTTGCGGTGATCAATCAGTAACCGGCTTGGGTAGATGCATCCAGGCGGTGCGCTTCAGTTTGCCTGACGGGCTATCTCTTTCTGAACAGCCTTCCCAGCACCACCGGGCGGGTGGCACCGGTCACCGCCGGGAGATTGCCCGGTTTTCCCTCGATTGTCTGCCTTGCCAGCCAGGCGAAGGCAGCGGCTTCCACCCAGTCCGGGTCCAGTCCATGCATGCCTGTGGATTCCACGTTCATTTGCGGCAGCGCCTGTTCCAGCCGCCGGAGCAAATGCGTATTGTGTACGCCGCCACCGCACACCAGCAGGCGCCCCGTTGCGGGCGCATGCGCCGCGATTGCCGTGGCAATACTCCGGACGGTGAGTTCGCACAGGGTCGCCTGGACATCCCGCACCGGCAACTCATGCGCTTGAGCATGTGCTGCCAGCCAGTCCATGTTGAAGTATTCCCGGCCGGTGCTCTTGGGAGGTGTTACCCGGAAGTAGGGATCCGCCAGCAGGGCGTCAAGCAGGTGCTGATTGATCCGCCCGCCGGCCGCCCATTGGCCGTGCGCATCCATGACGGTACCCAGGTGAGTTCGTGCCCAGGCGTCCATTAACGTGTTGCCGGGTCCGGTATCGAAACCGGTAACGATCTCCGGCCGGGCCGCCGGAAGTATCGTGATATTGGCGATTCCCCCGATATTCAATACCACCCGGTTCTCCGTTGGCGCGGCGAAGACCGCCTTGTGAAAGGCCGGGGCCAGCGGGGCGCCCTGGCCTCCGGCTGCGATATCCGCGGTCCGGAAATCGGCGACGACATCGATCTGCGTGCGTGCGGCGATGATCTCAGGGTTGCCGATTTGCAGGGAATAGGGGACGGGCGCTTCGGGTTCGTGACGGATGGTCTGACCGTGACTGCCAATGGCACGAATACGGGCGCGCTCGATGCCGGCCTCCTCGAGCAGGCGATTCACCGCCCGGGCAAAGACCTCGCCGACGGCATTATCCAGCGCCGCCAGACCGGTATGGCGCGGGTCTTCCAGGCCAAGGGCCGCCACCATTTTTTCATGGAGAGCATCCGGGTAGGGTTCACTGCAGGTTGCCTGGATGCCGGGCCGTCCGTTTCCGAAAACCACCAGTGCCGCATCGATTCCGTCCATGCTGGTGCCCGACATCAGGCCGATGAACATTTCTGGCATGAGGTGGTTGTTATTCGAAAAAGACTGACTTACCGCAGAGATATAAAGGTCGCAAGCCAGCTATTGAAAAAAACGGCAATGCTGTATATCTCGCAAGGGCTGGATAGATTGCCGGAATTTGAGATAAACAATAATTCTCTTGGCGATCCTTGCGTCTTTCGGTAACTGCTCCATGCGTTACTCTCGGCTCTGGCATCCTGCTTCGCGCTACCGAGTCCATCCCTGGACTCGTACCTCCTACATCCATATAGTCGTGCAGTGAGGATTTTCAGTGAGCTTGTTCGTTGCTGGCAACCTGTATGCTGCGCGCCACATCCAGCTGGGCAATCAGGGATTCCGCCTTGTTCCTGAAGTCCGCCATGTATTTGTTATTCAATGGTTCAGCGCCGGGCAGTTCGACCTTGAGCGGGTCACGATGTACGCCATCGACTCTGAATTCATAGTGCAGGTGCGGGCCGGTGGCCAGCCCGGTCATGCCCACGTAGCCGATAATCTGACCCTGTTGTACGTGACTGCCGGTTTGCAGTCCGCTGCGGAATTTCGACATGTGTCCATACAGGGTGCTGTACTTGGTGCCGTGCTGGATGATGATGGCGTTGCCGTAGCCGCCCTTGGTGCCGCGAAAGACGATCTTGCCGTTACCCGTTGCCTTGATCGGGGTGCCAGTTGAAGCGGCGTAATCCACTCCCTTGTGGGCGCGAATGCGGTTCAGGATGGGGTGTTTGCGACCGAGGCTGAAGCGGGAGCTGATCCGGCTGAATTCGACCGGCGTGCGCAGGAAGGTTTTGCGCATGCTCTTTCCGTTGAGCGCGTAGTAGTCCGTCTTGCCGCCCTTGTCGGTATACCGGAAGGCCTGGTATGTCTTGCCGCGGTTGATGAATTCGGCCGCGATGATGTCGCCGTTTCCGATGCTCTTGCCGTCCAGAAACAATTCTTCATAGAGTACCGTGAACCTGTCGCCTGCGCGGATATCAAGTGCAAAGTCGATGTCCCAACCGAAGATATTGGCCAGCTCCATGATCAATTTGTCGGACATGCCGGCTTTTTGTCCGTCTTCAAACAGCGAACTGCTAATGCTGCCGCTGGCGTTGTTGATGCGGCGTTCCGGTGTCCTGTGTACCGTGCTGATTTCGAAATCGTCACCCCGGCGGTTGACTTCCAGGGTGCTGAGTTCGTCAATCCGGTAGACGAGCTTTTCCAGTCCCCGCTTGGCGCTGATCAATACATTGAATGTCTGGCCCGGATAGATATTCTTCAGGTTGTGTGCCGCACCACCCTGAGCCAGCAGGTTATGGAGCTGTTGCGGCGTCAGTCCGAGACGATCGAAAATGACAGCGAGGCTGTCACCGGACTTGACGGTGACTTCCTGCCAGACACCGGCCGGCACTTCCTCATCGGCACCCGCCTCAGGCGCTGCGCTGATGGTTTCCGGCAGGATAACAGGGTTCGGCGTGTTAATTTCCTGCACCACCAGGTCCGTTTCCAGCCCGGCAGCGGTGCTGTCCAGTGTGGCGAGACCGGGGATATCCAGGGGTATTTCCGCGCTGGTATTGCCGATCGGCGGCAACTCGACCTGGTGGGGAGCTGCCACGATACCATCATTGCCCTCCCACATGATGACAGAGGAGGCAATGACCAGTCCGGAGAACAACAGCCAGATCGACCTCCGGGAGGAGCGACGTGTACCGGTATCCAGCGGGCGTAACTTGACGTCACGATTGATAATGGAATGGTACTTCACGGTATATCCCGGTTGAATTTGGCATAAATTAACGGTTGGACGTTGAATGGTCAATACTTTCTTCCCATATTTCGGCCGATTGCAAGTAAAACTTGAGCGGACTTGGAGATATTTTGGGGAACTTGTCGAGCCTGATGGTGTGGTAACCTTTACGCCTCCGCAACTATAGGATCAGGCTGAAAAATGGCTAAATATGAAGAGCTTGTGAAAATCAAGCGCGGTGTGGAGGAAATCCTGGTGGAAGCCGAGCTGGTGGAAAGGCTCGAATCCGGCGAGCCCCTGCGGGTCAAGGCAGGATTCGACCCGACTGCGCCGGATCTGCACCTGGGGCATACCGTGCTGATCAACAAGCTGCGGCAGTTCCAGGAACTGGGTCATGAGGTGCTGTTTCTGATCGGGGATTTCACCGGCATGATCGGCGACCCGACGGGCAAGAACGTCACCCGCATGCCGTTGACGCGCGAAGATGTCATGGCGAATGCAGCGACCTATGAGCACCAGATTTACAAGATTCTGGATCCTGAACAGACGACCGTCATGTTCAATTCGCAGTGGATGGGTGAAATGAACGCCGCCGACCTTATCCAGGTCGCTGCGAAGCACACCGTTGCGCGCATGCTGGAGCGTGATGATTTCAGCAAGCGCTATGCCGCCAGGCAGCCCATCGCCATACATGAATTCCTGTATCCGCTCATCCAGGGTTACGACTCGGTGGCCATGAAGGCGGATATCGAACTGGGCGGGACGGATCAGAAATTCAACCTTCTGGTAGGGCGCGAGCTGCAGAAGCACTATGGCCAGAAACCCCAGGTCATACTCACCATGCCGATTCTGGAAGGTCTGGATGGTGTGCAGAAGATGTCCAAATCGATGAATAACTACATCGGCATCAATGAACCACCGGACGAAATGTTCGGCAAACTGATGTCCGTCTCCGATGAACTGATGTGGCGTTACTTCGAGCTGCTGAGTTTCAGGTCCATGGATGAAATCGAGCAATGGAAGCGGGATGTGGCGCAGGGCACCAATCCCAGGGACATCAAGTTCCGGCTGGGACGGGAAATCGTGGCACGTTTCCACGACGAGACCGCGGCCGCCGCCGCCCAGGCAAATTTCGTGGCACGCTTCCAGCAGGGCGCCATGCCGGACGAGATGCCGGAAGTGAGCCTGGAGGGTCGGGACGGCGTACTGGGTATCGCCAGTCTGCTGAAGGGTGCCCGGCTGACCGGCAGTACCTCGGAGGCTTTCCGCATGATCCGGCAGGGGGCGGTGCGTATCGATGGAGAACGCATCCAGGACAGGGACCTGGTCATCGAGGCCGGCAATACCCATGTTTTTCAGGTCGGTAAACGACGCTTTGCCCGGGTGACCGTGACCTGATCAGGCAAGCAGGCTCCTGGGAGCCAGACCGCTTGTTCTATAAAAACATTATGTTTTTCAATTAAGTATATTTGTCACAAGGGATCCTGTCCCGTTTTTGCCCTTTTACGGTGTCGGGTTCCGGCAACCGGCAACCGGCAAATGTTTGCCGGCATGCCGCCCGGCAGAGGAATATATTTCCCGGTCCCGACCCGTCCTGAACTATAATAGCGTCGTGGGGTCCGGATGATGCGATCCACCCCTGGAAGTCACGAAGCCGATTCGGCACGAAATTATTTCCGTCTTCATGTGTTGACGGCCCCTGTTTCGCGCGTATAATCTGCGCTCCCTGTCGGGCACCGTTCCCGGCAACTGCTCTTTAAAAATTCGATCAGGTAATTTGTGTGGGCGCTTACGTCGATGGGTTGCGTATGCAACAAATATCGATGAGCGTCTAACTCGATTCCGAGTTAAACAGCCATCGAGCAAGGATCCGGTTGCTCCTTAAAGCAACCAAGCAAACTTGAAACTGAAGAGTTTGATCCTGGCTCAGATTGAACGCTGGCGGCATGCCTAACACATGCAAGTCGAACGGAAACGGCAGATACAATCCCTTCGGGGTGCGTATCTGGACGTCGAGTGGCGGACGGGTGAGTAATGCATAGGAATCTACCCAGTAGCGGGGGACAACCTGGGGAAACTCAGGCTAATACCGCATACGCCCTACGGGGGAAAGCGGGGGACCTTCGGGCCTCGCACTATTGGATGAGCCTATGTCAGATTAGCTTGTTGGTAGGGTAACGGCCTACCAAGGCGACGATCTGTAGCTGGTCTGAGAGGACGATCAGCCACACTGGGACTGAGACACGGCCCAGACTCCTACGGGAGGCAGCAGTGGGGAATATTGCACAATGGGCGCAAGCCTGATGCAGCAATGCCGCGTGTGTGAA
>Ga0210096_1000034_pt1 | contig 83040 bp, 68 predicted proteins | sample China_Galinas_PW_4_FD_184864 | JGI IMG/M metagenome (GOLD analysis project Ga0210096, IMG submission 184864) | Wetland microbial communities from San Francisco Bay, California, USA, that impact long-term carbon sequestration - China_Galinas_PWA_D2... | ecosystem: Environmental > Aquatic > Marine...
TGCGCAGTATCTCGGCCTTCTGGCGATCCATGCAGAGCAGGTCGTCCAGGAAGATGCGATGGGGGCGGGTGACGGGATCGAGGCGGCGCTCGCCGTGGGTGTGGCGCCAGCGAAAGGCGGTGCTCGAGTCCCAGCCGGGCAAGTCGGGACTGGTGCGCTGGAGCAGCTCTTCCAGTCGATCGAGCAGGCGCAGGGCGCGGTCTATAGTCTCCTGGGAGTCGCCCACGTCTCAGGGCTCGAAGCGACAGGCGGGATCGATGGGGGTGGGCACGCCGACGGCGAATCCTTGAGTATAGTGGACGCCCATGTTTCGCAGTTGGTTCAGGGTCTCCTCGGTTTCCACTCCCTCGGCCACCGTGCGCAGTCCGAGAGAGTGGCCCACCTCGTTGATGGCGCGGACCATGGCGAAGTCGTTGCGGTCGCGACCCAGGTCGCGCACCAGATGGCCGTCGATCTTGAGATAGTCCAGGGGAAGGGTCTTGAGGTAGCGGAAGGATGACATGCCGTTACCGAAGTCGTCCAGTGCGGTGGAGCAGCCGCGATCGCGCAGGGCGATCAGGGTCATACGGGCGGCGGCGAGGTTGGCGATGGCAGAGGTCTCGGTGACCTCGAAGCAGATGGCCTCGAAAGGGACCTGGTGGTCGTCGAATTGGCGGATCAGGAAACGCAGGAAGGCATTGTCGCCGAGCGACTGTCCGGACAGGTTCAGCGAGTACAGAAAATCCGAGCTCGAGCGATGCACGGCGTACCAGTGTCTGATGGTCTCGGCCTTGTCCGCCAGAATCCGGCCGATGATCCAGCGGTCGACCGAGGCCATCAGCCTGTAGCGCTCGGCGGCGGGGATGAAATCCCGGGGCAGTATGCGCTGCCCCACGGGGCTGAGCATTCTCGTGAGCACCTCGTAGCGTTCCCGGTCCGTTGCGTCTGTCAAGGACACGATGGGCTGGGTGAAGAGGGTGAAGCGGCCTTCGTCCATGGCTGCGGACAGGTCCGTGGCCTGTCGCATTTCGCCGTGCCGTCGCTGCAGGTCCTGGTCTTCCAGACTGTAGCGGTGCAGCCGGTTGCCGCCGTCTTCCTTGGCCATTTCGCAGGCCAGGTGGGCAGCGCTGAGCACGCTCTGTGGGGTATCCAAGCCGGGTGAAAATTCACTCATCCCCACGCTGAGGCTCAGGTCTATGCCCTGGGGCCCCCAGATGAACAGAAAGCCGCGCACGGTGCGCAGCAACGTCTCGGCGCTACTGATCACCTCGTCCGTATCCACTCCCCGAAAGATGGCCCCCAGCTCGTCACCCCCCAGTCTGGCCAGGGTGTCGGCCTTGCGCAGCCGAGACTGGACTAGCATGGAGAGCTGCTTGAGCAGCGCGTCGCCCGCTGCGGTTCCGCATTGGTCGTTGACCAAGGTGAATCTGTCCACGTCGATGCACAGCAGGGCGTTGTGCATGGGAGTACCCAGGGGGTCGTCCAGCAGCTCGCTCAGGCGTTGCTCGAATGCTTTGCGGTTGAGCAGCCCGGTGAGTGCATCGTGGCGCGACACGTAGTTGAACTCCACCTGCGCCCTGTGGTCCTCGGTGACGTCCTGGATCATGGCCAGGAAATAGACCTGATTGGCATGATGGAAACGACTGACCGAGACCCGTAGCGGGACTTCGGAGCCGTTCTTGCGTTGCCCGGATAGCTCGCGGATCATGTCGACCGTACCGCTGTCGCCCCAACGCGCGTTGCGGAAATGCTCCCGATGGCGGGCTCGGTAGCGCTCTGGGATGAGCAGCTCGACGGACCTTCCCAGGATCTCCTCGTCCGTGTAGCCGAAGATGATCTGGGCGGGCGGGCTGAACAGGAGAACGTTGCCCTGGTCGCCGACAATGAGGATGCCGTCGCTGGTCGCTTCGACCAGGACCCCGAGGGTCGCTGCGCCGAGTGAGGTGGCTGGCTCGGGAAAAACGGTCGGCTCAAGCATCCCAGATTCTGGTCTTGTTGTTGGAGGCGTGTCTTGGGAGGCGAGGGAACGACTCTCGACGGCCAAGATACCATAATCCTAGAATCGGCCGTTGATCGCTTTGAAGCGTCGGTCCGTGATGGACATCATGTAAAGAACGGATCTGTCGGATGCTTCACTCAGGTCGACTCCTCCGCAAGTGTCGATCACCTCGATTACGAGTCTACACCGATGCTCCCCGGGGAAAACGCGAGCGACGGCGCTTGATCCGAGGGTGACCGGCTCGCTCCCGGCTTGTTCGTTTGCCGGCTTCCACGTAGAGTCTGCGCCACGTTTGAAAAGGCAGGTCAAATGAAACAACGGCTTCTCGACATGCTGGAGATGCAGGACGCAATGAACCGCAAGGTCGCCTCCGACTGGCGCGAGCGGGGCTTCGTCTGGTATCGGGCCATCTGGACCGAATGCGCGGAGATGCTCGACCACTACGGCTGGAAGTGGTGGAAGCACCAGGAGCCGGACATGGAGCAGGTGCGCCTGGAGATCGTCGACATCTGGCATTTCGCCCTGAGCGTGGAGCTGCTGCGCGGCGATCCGGCGGAGCAGACCGCGGAGCGTCTCGCCCGGGAGCTGGCTCAACCTGCTGCCACCGAGGATCTACGGGCCGCAATCGAGCGGATGGCCGAGCATGCCATTCGCACTCACGCGGCCGATGTGTCGGTGTTCGCCGCGCTCATGGGCCATGCGGGCATGGACTTCGACCAGCTCTGCAGGTCCTATGTGGGCAAGAATGTGCTTAATGTGTTCCGTCAGGACTACGGCTACCAGCAGGGCCGTTATGTGAAGACCTGGGCGGGTCGGGAGGATAACGAGCACCTGGCCGAGATCCTGGCCGAGCTGGATTCCGCGGCACCCGGCTTCGCCCGACAAGTCTACGACCGCCTCGCCGCCGCCTACCCGTCAGAGGCGTAGGTCGGGCTGCCGCCTTTTGGCAACCCGACAAAATGGGCCGCAGAGTCCGCGGAGCAAAGGCGGACAAGAGAAAGCTCTCTCGCGGCGCCGCAGCGAACGCACAGAAGACATGGGCAAGTGCCAGCCTTGCTGCCCACATCTCACCCCCTCCCACCCCCCGCCCCGCGAAGGTAATTCAATCTTCCCTCGATCTTCCGACTCAGATTGGCGCACTGGGTGAGAAAGATCTGGAAGGCGTGGTCCGCCCTGAGCTCCTCGTCGGTCAGCTCTCTCAGTGCGGACAGCTTGATCTTGGTGACCTCGGCCAGGTACTCCGCCAGCCTGTCCAGGTCTCGCAGGCCGATCTGGCTCTGCTCAATGCCGATGGTCCGTGTCAGATACTGGTCCAATCGCTGCTTCTGGCGCAACAGCTCCTGCTTTCGCTCGCGCTCGCGTCGCCGACTGACGCCACTCCAGATCAGGTAGAAGCCTGCAAACAGCGCCACCAGCAGCTCGCGGCCGGCGGAGAGGGACTCGAGGAAGTTGGCCAGCAGATCTATACCCTCGTAGGGGTTGAAATAGGCCCTGGCGGCGGGGTGTTTGGGGTAGGCTGCCCAGCTGGAAGCCTCCTCCTTGGTGAGCAGCACGGGTACCGAATAGTAGAGATCGGTTTCGAAGATCGCCTGCAAGGCTGCCTCGATTAGGGCGTCGGAGATGTCCTCGTGCCCTGCCAGCACGGCGGTGGTGGCGATGGTCTGGACCGGGTGGTCGGGCACAGCGTTCGCTCCACTGCGGTAGAGGCCCTGGGGCAGACTGAATGGCTGGAAGAACGGCTGGGTCATGGCGATGCCGTGTGCACTGGGCAGATCGAGTATCCGGTAACGCCCCGAGCGCAGGAGGGTCACCAGGTCCCGGTTGAGCACTCCTGCGGTCACCATTACCCCGTCCAGGTCCGGCTCCCGCTCCAGCGCGGTGAAATAGGTCTCTTCGAGCGTCATGGATTGCGGCGCCAGGCCGGTGTGCTCCAGCAGGCTCAGGGCGCTCTCGCGCATCCCCGAGCCCTGGGGGCTGATGCCGATGCGCTTCCCTGCCAGGTCCGCCCCCGAGGCGAGGCCGCTGTGCCGTCGCACGATCACGTGGACCACCTCGGGATACAGTGGGGTGATCAGGGTCTGATCGCCCAGGCCCAGCGGGCCCAGCTGCACCAGGGCCAGATCGGCCCGCTTCTGCTCCAGCCACTGGTGATTTTCTCTGGAGCCGGCGGTCTCGTGGACTATGACCGGCCTTCCCGTGATCTGGGCGAGGTGGGACTGCAGCAGATGCGCGAAACGATAGTACTGACCGCCCTTGACCCCGGCGGCGATATGGATCTCCCGCGGGAGGGTGTCGCGGGTGATCCACCAGACGGCCAGCGAGGCCGTTACCAGGCCCAGCATCAGGGCGACCACCCAGGCGTGGCGGGACAGTCCCAGGGCTGAGACGGTGGAGGCGGACCGGGAATGCCTGTTTGGCCCGACAGCTCCGTGCCTGGAAGCCCTCATCGCGGGCTTCGTTCAGGGGAGGAAGGAGTTGATGATGCCCATGGGGGCGGCCATCTGGCCCGTGTTCTGGCGCATCACCCAGACCCCCGTCCCCATCATCTGAATGCGTTGGTCGATGTCGACCATGGCCGGGACGATCCGGCGCATCTGCTGGTCGATGACCGGCATGTCGCCGGCCATGGCATCCATATTGGCCCGCATACCCGGCAGCAGCCCCGCCAGCACTTCGATGTGCTCTCCGATCGGGGTCATGTATTCCATATGTTGGTCGAATCTCTCGAACCGCATAGTGATCTCGCTCATGTCCGCATCCACGTTCTTGAGCCTGGCGTACATGGATTCCATGTTGCTTACGGTTCCGTCGAGGTCCTTGTACAGGACCCTGACGTAATAGACGTTGAACACCGCCAGCACGGCCAGGATCACGGATACGGTGATGATTGCCAGATCGGTGACCTGGAAATGTCGGTATCGCTCGTCGACGTGGAACTGGGTCTCGCGGCCTAGTCGGGCCATGACCTCGACGATGCCGCGACGCGGATCTTCGATCATCGGGTGTCTCCGTCAGCCTCAAGGGAATGGGAACAGTTGGTTCATGGTGCGCGCCGGGGTGCCCATCCGATGGATGTCCCCGCTCATGGCCTGGACCTCCAAGTTCATTCGATCCACCCCGGCGGCCACGCTGGTGACGCTGGCACTCACGGCGGTAACACTGCGGCTGATGCCCTGAACATTGGGCTGCATGCTGTCGAGGTCTGCGTTGATCATGCGCATCTGCTGCTCCATGGAGCCAATGTTGCCCGCGATCCCCGCCAGTACCTGGGCCTGGGTCTCCATGGTTATCATCCTGTCGCGGATACGATCCATCTTGCCCGAGACGGCGCTGAATTGGGTATTCATCTCCGCGACTACGTCCGAGATCCGGTTGATCTGAGCGCTCAGGGTGAGCAGCAGGACCAGGATGGAGAGGGCGATGGCGCTGAGAATGACCAGTCCGGCGCGGATGCTGTAGTTGAGCCGGTTGCCCAGCTTGTTCTTGATGTGGATCTGGCTGAGGATGATGCCCTCGAAAGAGCTCAGTGCCCGCAGGTACTGCTGCTGGAGCACCTTCTCGTCGGTGCTGGCTTTCGGTCCTTGGGGTTCGTCAGCCATTGAGGGGCCTCGCGGTTACGACTTCTCGTAGAATATGAGAAGTTGTCGGACCGTGACAAGCTGACGTCAGGTGGCGCCTCGGCTTCGGGTCTGTGTCGTGCCGGCGTCTGGGCCAGGGGCGCCACCACGGCTTCGCGCGGCGTGAATGGTGTTACACTCAGTCGTTTGATGGAACCGTTCGTCGGGAGCCGGGTCACATTCTTGAGGGATTCAGTTGGATTCGGAGCGTGTTGCCGGGACAATAGCGCGTCTTCGGCAGCCCCGTCGCCCTGTGCTCGACCAACCTTTGACGCTATGAACATCAAACGAATGCTTGTCCTGCTTCTCGCCTCCCTGATCGCCTTCGGGGCGCTGGCCTCGGTCCAGGAGGTGCCGCTCAGCGAGCTGGCTCCCGAGCCGAGCGAGCGTCAGGCGACGGTGCTCATCACCAAGGTGGTCGATCGCTATCATTTCCGTAATCGGGCCCTGGACGACAAGCTCTCGTCCACGATGCTCGACAACTACCTGGATGCCCTCGACCCGAACCATATCTACTTTCGCCAGAACGATGTCGGCACCTTCGAGATCTACCGGGGCCGGCTTGACGACGCCCTCAAGGAGGCGCGCCTCGAGCCCGCCTTCAGCATCTTCCGCATCTATCGATATCGGGTCGAAGAGCGTGTAACCTTCGCCAAGTCCCTGCTCGGACGCGATCTGGACTTCACCCGTGACGAGGACTATGTGTTCGATCGCAAGGACCTGCCTTGGCCCGCGGACCGTGCAGAGCAGGACGACCTGTGGCGAAAGCGGGTGAAGAACGACATTCTCAGCCTGCGGCTCACGGGCAAGGACGGCAAGGAGATCCGCGAGAAGCTCGGCAAGCGCTACGAGGGCATACTCACCCGGGCGCTGCAGCTTCGTGCCGAGGACGTGTTCCAGATCTTCGTCAACGCCTACGCCTCCGCGCTTGATCCGCACACCGGCTACATGTCGCCGAGCACTTCGGAGAACTTCGACATCAGCATGCGCCTGTCCCTGGAGGGGATAGGGGCGGTCCTGGGCACCGAGAACGAGTACACGGAGGTCCAGCGGCTGGTCAAGGGCGGCCCTGCGGATCTGAGCGGACAGCTGCACGCGGGCGACAAGATCGTCGGTGTGGGTCAGGGCGACGACGGCGAGATGGCGGATGTGGTCAGCTGGCGTCTGCAGGACGTGGTCGAGCTGATCCGCGGGAAAAAGGGCACCGTGGTGCGCCTGCAGATCATGTCCAAGCGTGCCGCAGCAGGTGGGCCGACCCGCACCGTGCGCCTGGTGCGAAACGAGATCCAGCTCGAAGACCAGGCCGCCAGCGCCAAGGTGATCGAGGGCCTCGACGGCATGGAAGGGATGCGCATCGGGGTGATCGACCTGCCCGCCTTCTATCGCGACTTCAAGGCCAGTGCCGAGGGTGACGATGGCTTTCGCAGCACGACGCGGGACGTGCGCGCTCTGCTCAAGGATCTCGCCGTCAAGGGGGTCGATGGCATCGTCATCGACCTGCGTCACAACGGCGGCGGGGCCCTGGCCGAGGCCACCGAGCTGACCGGTCTGTTCATCGACAAAGGCCCCGTGGTACAGGTCGAGGACTCCCGTGGCAAGCTCGAAGTGGAAGAGGACACCGATCCCGGCGTGGTCTACGCGGGCCCACTTGCGGTGCTGGTAGACCGCTACAGCGCCTCGGCCTCGGAGATCTTCGCGGGTGCCATCCAGGACTACGGCAGAGGGCTGATCATCGGTGAGCCCACCTTCGGCAAGGGCACGGTACAGACGCTGATCGATCTGGATCGCTTTGTGCGGGCCTCGGACGACGGTCTGGGGCGCCTGCGCTTGACCATGGCCCAGTTCTTCCGGGTCAACGGCGAGAGCACCCAGTTCCGGGGCGTGGTGCCGGACATTCTCTTCCCCTTCGCATCGGATTCCGGCGACGCGGGCGAGCGCTCTCTGGACAATGCCTTGCCTTGGGGGCAGATCAAGCCGGCGAATTTCAAGGCGGGCAATCTGGCCGTACCGCCGACGGTGGTCGAGCGGTCTGGCCGGCGGGTAAGCGAGGATCCGGGCTTCCAGTTCCTAGAGGAAGAGTTCGACCTGGCCAAACAGATGCGCGATGAGAAAGCGGTCAGCCTGAACGAGGACAAGCGCCAGGCGAAGTGGGAGGAGCGAGAGCATATCCGTCGGCTCAACGAGAATCGCTTCCGTGCGTCCGCCGACCTGGAGCTGTTGCCCGAAGATCCCGCCAAGGATACGGACGAAGAGGACGCCGATCCGGCGGAACAGGAGAAAGTTGACGATGCCATCTCGGACATCCAGAGCCGCGAAGCGGCCCGCATCCTGGCCGACTACATCAATACCCAGCGGCCTCTCGCGGCGATGACGCCTTGAGAGCAGTGGAGCCGGCAAGGCGCAGAGGACGCCAAGGAGTCAATAATGGGCCCCAGACGATAGACCTACGTGAAGACGAGTCGTGCGCTTGCCGGGACCGTGTCTCTCAGGCAGCGAGGCAGGGCCTCCGGCGGCTCGGCACCTGCTCAAGACGAGTTCTCCGGGCCCTTCTCCAGACCGCGCTTGATCCATTCGCGCAGACGGTTCGAATCGCCGAACGGGCTCAGCTTGCCGTAGGAGTCTAGGAGCACGATGATCAAGGACTGATCGGCAATCTCCGCGCTCATCACCAGACAGCGGCCTGCCTCGTCGATGTAGCCGGTCTCGCTCAGCTCGATCTGCCAGTGCTTGTTCTTCAGCAGGTGGTTGGTGTTGCGGTAGCGCAGGGGGCCGCGATCCGCAGCAGGTCCCGTCGGCTCAGGGTCGCTCCGTATTTCAGCCGGGACCCGGTCAGCTTGATCGTGTCGCGGTCTTGCTTGGTGATGGTGATTCGCTCTTCAACGACTCGTCGGCCGTAGCGTGGCCGAGGCACAGGCAGGCGGCGAGGAAAAGCCACGCGGACCTTGACGGTTTGTCAAACATAGTGGTGAGTGTCCTTGCAGCCTGACACCTTATAATTGCGCTCCATCTTTGCGTATCGCCGGGCGGATTTCAAACCCGGCCGTTGGGAGAAGCTTGTGAATCGGCAGGTACTGCGTCCAGGAGACCATTGCATCCGCGATGGTCACCTGGACGGCGAGCCAACTCCCCTACGCATCCCCCTTTCAGGAGTCTTTCCTTGTACGCGATCCTCGACAAGCGACTGGGCCGGCTCGCACGTGACCCAGCCACGCGTGAACTCCTCAGGGCCAGCTTGATCGGCCTGGAGAAGGAGTCGCTGCGCGTGACCCCGGATGGCGGCATCAGCCCCAGCGCCCACCCACGCGTGCTCGGCTCGCCGCTGACCCACCCCTACATCACCACCGACTACTCGGAGGCGATGCCGGAGCTGATCACGCCTCCGTTCGCCGATGTCTCCCAGGCACTCGACTTCCTTCGGGATCTCCAGAAGTTTGTCTACGACCGCCTGGCGCCCGAGTTTCTCTGGGCCACCAGCATGCCCTGCGTGCTCTACGGGGCCGAGAGCATCCCCATAGCCGATTACGGCCCGTCCAATGCGGGGATGATGAAGACGGTCTACCGCCGGGGCCTGGGGTACAGATACGGCAAGGTGATGCAGGTCATTGCGGGGGTGCACTTCAATTTCTCCTTCTCGGACGATTTCTGGGACCAATTCCGAGCCCATGAAGAGGCGGTTGCGCCCCGCCGGGACTTCGTAGACGCCGCCTACATGGCCCAGGTGCGCAACCTGCAGCGGGTCGGCTGGCTGGTGCCCTACCTGTTCGGCGCCTCCCCGGCGGTCTGCAAATCGTTTCTGGACGGCAAGTCCACCCATCTCGAGGTCTTCGACGACACCACCTACTACCTGCCCAACGCCACCTCGCTCCGCATGGGCGATATCGGCTACCAGAACAGCCGCGAGCAGGGGGTGGGGATCAAGGCGGACTACGATAGCCTGGACGCCTATATCGCGGGTCTCGCCTGCGCCATCGAGACCCCTAGCCCCGTGTGGGAGAAGATCGGCGTGGTGGTGGACGGCGAGTACCGCCAGCTCAACGCCAACATCCTGCAGATCGAGAACGAGTACTACAGCACCGTGCGTCTCAAGCAGCTGCTGGATCGCCTCGAGAAGCCGACCCTTGCGTTGAAGCAACGGGGCGTGCGCTATCTGGAGCTACGCTCGCTGGACGTCAATGCCTCCCATCCGCTGGGGATCGATCTGCAGCAGCTGCGCTTCCTGGAGGCACTGATGCTCTTCTGCCTGCTCCTTGGCAGCCCTCCCGTCAGCGCGGGAGAGCGCAGCGAGATAGACGCGAACCTGCTGGGGACCGCCCACCGAGGGCGCGACCCGGAGTTCAGGCTGGGACGCGACGACAAGGGACACTCGCTCGCCACCCTTGCCCTGGAGATCCTGGGGGCCATGGAAGGGATCTGCGGCCTGCTCGACGATGCCAAGGGCGGCGGCGAATATCTGGCGAGCCTCCGCGCCCAGCGCGCCGCGGTGCAGGACCCGGATCTGACACCCTCCGCCCGCATGCTGGCGGAGATGCGAGAGCGCGGCGAGGGCTTTCATGTCCATGCCCGTCGCAAGTCCGAAGAGCACGGCGAGTTTTTCCGCCACTTGGAGCCGGATCCTGAGCGCACCCGCGAGCTGGAGGCCGAGGCCGAGCAGTCTTTGGTACGCCAGGCCGAGATCGAGGCCCAGGATACGGGCAGCTTCGCGGATTTCCTCGCCGCCTACTCTGCGCAGCGTTGATCCCGGAAAAAGGATTTGAACCGCCAAGACGCCAAGCACGCCAAGGTTATTGGCCCCCTATCTCCAAGAGATCTTTGTGATCCTTCAACAGCACACCCAGAAACGGGAGTTTTCCCAAAGAGTCGTCTTTCAGGCGCGAAGCGATCTCAGCCCGCTGCTCTCCCTCCAGCGCGAGTGCCAGGATTCTCAGCCAGACCAACAGCTCACCGGTGGCCGGCAGCTTGCGGAGGTTGCGATCGCGCACGGCGAGGAAGCGGCGGATGGCCAGCTCCAACAGGCCATCGCCGAGGGCCTTGTAATGCTCTTGACGCCGTTTCACGGCCTTGTGAACGATCGCGTCGTCGAATTCGATGTGGTGATACACGCAGCGGCGCAAGAAGGGCTCGGGCAGCCGCCGCTCGGAGTTGGAGGTGATGAAGAGGATCGGCTGGACCTTGCGATCCGAGGGTATCTCTTCCTGGGTTTCGATCACCCGGAAGCTCATCTGACTGAGTTCGTGGAGCAGGTCGTTGGGGAAGTCTCGGGGGGCCTTGTCGATCTCGTCGATCAGCACCACGGCCGGGCGACCCTTCTCGGCTCCGTAGTCGAAGGCCTGCCAAAGGATTTGACGCTCGACGTATTGCCACTTGTCCAGATCCCCGATCTCTTCGCGGATGCGGTGGATCTGTGCGTCGTGGAAGTAGCGCACCGTGTTGAAGTGGTAGAGCAGATCCCGTGCGGTGGTCTCCGACTTGACCTGGAAGTGGAAGACCTCGGTGTTGAGCTTCCACCCAGCATAGTAGGCAGCCTGGGTCTTTCCGGTGCCTGGCTCCCCGGTGGCCAGCAGGGGCTCGCCCAGGGCGATGGCCGCGTTCATCGCGGTGGTCAGGGCCTCGCCGGGCTCGAACAGGGATGCCTCCTCCTTTAGGCCGAGGCTCATCCCAGAAAAGGGACGTTCCAGCAGCGGTGCGGTATCGTCCAGCGGGCCTTCTTCGTCAGGGCGGATCAGATCCAGGGGATAGTGCATGCTCGTTTCTCGTCGGGTGGATCGCCCTTTGGCGCGACCTCTGGTCTGAAGACCAGCTTCCCCATCATATATCGTCCCAATCCGGTCCATCACCCTCTGCGGCGGCATCTGCCGGTCCCTCGCGCACCCAGGCCCGATCGAGCAGGCTCTTGAGCTCCTCCACCGTCGCCTCGTAGTTCCCCTTGGTGCGATCGAGGATCTCCTTCAGCGTCCTCTTCTTGCGGTCCAGGGGCAGGCGAATGCTGTGGGTCTGGAGGAAGAGGTGGAGGTCGCGCAGCTCCACCTCGCGAAACTGCGAGAGCAGGGCTCCCTTGCCGGTCGCGCCGCCGGTCAGGTGGCGGAATTGGGCGGAGATGTCCTCCAGGTCGCTGACCCCGCAGGCCTCGCAGAGCATGTCCGAGAAGGAGCGATGCGGCGTGACCAGCTCGTCCGGCCAGTAGGGATGCACGGTCCAGACGCGGTTGTCCGGGTTGTCCTCCCGCAGCTCCTTGTCCAGCCGGTTGTGAAAGATATCCACCCCCTCGCCCCGCTCTCCATACCAGAGGAAGGCGTGGGCCTTCGGCTTGCCCTCGCGCAGCATCTGGCGGGTCTGGTCCTTCACCACCCCGACCTGCTCCACCCGGTCCACCTTCAGGTGCCAGAAGGGGTCGTGGACGTCCCGCCTCAGCGGCGGCGGCACATTGGCGGTCCAGTCCGAGTAGTGGCCGTGGAGCACCGGGGTCATCCAGCGCACCTCGTCGGCCCTCACGTCCGGGCCGATCCTGCGCGAATAGAGCAGCGCCAGCGCCGCGTCCGGGGACTCGCCCTTCATGAGCAGCGCCTCCCACAGCGCCAGCGCCTGGGCCTGGGCGGTCTCGATCATGGCGAGGGTCCGATTGGTGATCACCGCCGGCACGAAGGCCTCCAGCAGCCGGCCGACGCCGAGATCTCCGCCCGCGTCCCCCTGGCAGCAGTTCACGTAGACCAGCGCAGGCGCACGATCCAGATTGCGCAGCACCTGGGCGAAATCCGCCACCGGCCGGCGATCGAGCCGGTCGCCCTGCCCACTGGCGAAGAGCAGATAGGTGCTCTCCATGCCGTCCGCCTGCCCGTGCCCGTAGTAATAGACCAGATCCGGACGGACCGAAGGGCGCGCACTGCTCTCGATAGTCGTCCCAGCTCGCGACCACCTTCAGATGATGCCCGCGCCGCAGAAGGGGCTCGCGGGCCGAGAGCAGGCCCTCCAATTCCTCGATGTGCCGGTCGGCCTGGGTTGGCGGCGCCCCCGCGGGTTGGGGCGCGATCACCAGGAGGTGCGGGGCAGGGGGAATCTCCACCGGGGTACGGTCCCCGCGCCCCGTGATCACCACCGACCAGCCGGCCGCGGTGCGGAATCCGGACTGATCGGCCATCAGCACCCAGGGCAGGCGGGCGACGTGCTCGTCGTTGGTGTGGATGCGCAGCTGGACGGGGTCGCTGGAGTGCAGCGGCTCGGGGAAGAGCTGGGCGTACAGGTGACGCCCCAGCTCCAGCTGGCCGCGATCGTCGAAGGCCTTCTGCAGGTCGTTGTGGTCGTGCTTGACCAACGCCCGCACCAGCTTGCCCAGCGCGATCGGCTGGCCCTTGATGGACACCTGGTCGGTCTCGCCCAGGCGAGGTGGCGGCAGATCCCGTGCAGCGCCCCCGTCGACGCTGGCGCGGGCCGAAAACCCCGAGGCGTCTCTCTCGATCGCGACCAGGTACTCCATTGAGCCTCCGCCAGCGTATTCCGTGAAGTCCCACCGGATTATCCGTCCGGGCCCGCTAAGATCAAGCCCCGCATCCTGAGCGATGGTCGGTCTACCGGGTGGATGACGACCTCGTCGTTACCGCGATCTCCCTGCGGCGGGACCGATCGCCCGTCTATCGCCAAGCGGGCGGGCGCATGCGGGATCGTGAGACGGCGGCGGGACCTTCGGCGCACCTACCAGCCCCGCCGCCCGGCGTCCCGGCCAAGGCTATTCGGCGATCCACCCCGGACCACCCGGAAGAGGGCTCATGGATACCCGCACACCACGCCCGATCGGTCCCTGGACGGATCGGCTCCGGGTAGACCGGGACCCATCTGGCGGCCCCGTTACGGCGGGTAGACTGGGCGAGGCGGAAACCGAGATTGTTGTTCCGGTTGTCCGGCGTGTTCCTGTTGCGCATCGCCGAGCGGACGTTCCGCGGTTTGAGGCGCTCCATCCATACAGCGCCCCTCCGGCGCCCTCCGGGCGTCCAAAGCCGCTCCCGGCGCCTTTGTGTTGTTCCACGAGCCGCCCCGAATCACGCGCTGGCCTCTTGGCCCTCTCCTCGGTGGAACAAGGTAGAGGAGAAGATGCGCTCGCGCAACGCATGGGTGTCGGCCTGGCGGGCGTGGCCGATCCAGCTCTGCACCCGCGGGTCGATGTCCGACCAGAGGTTGGCGAAGAACTGGCTGGTGAGGTTGCCGATAGGGATGCCCGTGCGGCGATCCAGGGCGGTCAGCAGGTCGTCGCCGGGGAAGAGTACGGGCGTCTGCGGCGGGAAGGCCGGTCCGGTGTCGACGATCCGGTCCAGAAGGGCCAGCACCCTGGGGTCCTTGATCCGCCGCCGCAGCTTCTCCTTCAGGCGTGCGTGATCGATGGTGGGAAAGTAGCGCGCCACGTCCATCTTCAGGGCGTAGGTATAGCGTCGCGCCCAGCCCTGGTAGCGTGCCACTGCCCGGTGGGCGCCTTTGCCCTGCCGGCAGGCGTAGGAGTCGAAGATGAAGCCGCGGTCCAGGGGCCGCTCGATGATGTTCATCACCGCGTGGTGCACCACCCGATCGCGGAAGGCCGCGGCGGCGATCTGCCGCGGCTTGCGCTCGTAGAGGGTGAACAGACGGTAGTCCGAAGGCCGGTAGACACCGGACCCCAGCTCGTCTTGCAGGCGCAGCAGCTCGCTCTCCAGTCCCAGGGTGAAGGCCGCGGTGGAGCGGCGGCCGGCCTTGCCGCGCCGGGCCTTGCGATAGGCCGTGTAGAGGTTCTCGAAGGTGGTGATCCGGGGCCAGAGGTCGCCCAGGCGTTTCATCGCCGAACCACCGTCGGTGTTTGGACCCCAGCTGGGCCGCGGGGGTCACCGGACTCCGGCTCCTGGCGGCTCTTCAGCCAGTTGCCCACCTGCCCGCCGATGCCGTCGATGAGGCGCGAGCCGTGCTCGTAGCGGCCCATGGGGATGACCTTCAGCTCCAGGCAAAGGCGCCACAGATGGCGGCAGACCGCGATGCGGCGGTTGGCCTGGTTGAGAAGATGACGCTTCCGGCTGCTGTAGGCCGCGTCGACGAGCAGCTCCAGCACCTCGATCAGGGCGCTCTCCAGCCGCTCGCCGAGGGTGAACCGATGCTGGCGGGGAAGCTTGTTGATCTGCGGGATGATCCACAGGAGCAGCTGATGGCAGCTCTCCACCACCTGGGGTGTTGTCGGCGTCATAAACCCACCTTATGAAAAATTCCGCGACCAGGGGGCTGCCGCCCCCTGGACCCCCGCCATCTCCTCCAGTCCTCGGCTCCCAGGCTCCGTCGACACCGCCCACATACGAAAACCGGACAAGGGAAAAAAGAAAAGTAAAGACAAAAGGTTAATCCTGGGCGAGACGGAAACCGATGTCGCCGCCCCGGTAGCCGGCGGGGTTCCCGCCGCGGTACGCCGAGCGGAGGTACCGCGGATTGGTGATCCACGAGCCGCCCCGAATCACGCGCCGGACGTTGGCATCTTTGTTGCTAGAACATTTCGCCTCCGCTCCACCGTATTGTGCATCCCACTCTGAGCAGGTCCATTCCCAGACGTTACCCAGCATATCGTGAAGGCCGAAACCGTTCGCCTTGAAGCGACCGACGGGAGCTGTTCGAACATAGCCATCCGCGCATTCGAATACCGTCCAATCTGGATTTTCTTTCTTTGCCGTCTGATCCGCCACATTTGCATATTGACAAGCCAGATCGGGACCGTCCCCCCAATACCGCGCAGTCTCAGTGCCGGCCCTGGCGGCATACTCCCACTCCGCCTCCGTCGGCAGGCGATATTGCCTGCCGGTGCGCTCGTTCAGCTTGTCGATGAACTTCTGCACGTCCAGCCAGGAGACCTTCTCTACCGGATAGTTACCCCCCTTCTTGAAAGACGACGGGTTGTCGCCCATCACGGCCTCCCACTGGGCCTGGGTCACCTCGGTCTGGGCGATGTGGAAATCGCCCACGCAAACCGTGTGCGGGTGTTCGTTATCAAATCGCCCCTGTTCGCTCTCGGGGCTGCCCATCAGGAAGCAACCGCCCTTGATCGCGACCATGTCGGGCTCGATGCCTTCGGGAGGTGGCGATCCTCCTTGGGGCAGGCTGAGGGTGACATGGGTCTCGGCGTCCGGACGGATGCTCGCCTTCTGCTCCACGGGGCCGCGGCCGGCCATTTCCGCCTTTTGGGTGTAGTTACCCGGCTCCAAGGTCAGGGGCTCGCCGTCCTTGCCCTTCGCGACCAGCTTGCCCTTTGGATCGAGCACCACGAAGGCGAGCCCCGGCGGATCGGTGGCGACCACCAGCCGGCCGGGCTGGCCCTGGGGGCTGGGGAAGATCAAAGGCGCGCTGTCCCCGTCGACTCTCACCCCGGTATCCAGCCCCAGCGCCCTGAGCTGTGGGATCAGCTCCGCCTCGGACAGGCGGTCATCGTTTCCCGGACCGAACAGCGCCTCGATAGCGGCCATCGGGGCTGCCGCGGTGAGCCCCAGGTAGAGCCCCCTGCACCCGGTGCAGGGAAACACCGGACTGGTCGTCTGATCGGCGGGATGGATCAGGAGATACTGGGTGCGCCCTCCCGGCCAGAAGTCGTCCGGGATCTCTTCGGGAAAGGAGGTTTGACGCACCTCGTCCACGGCGCCGGTATCGAGGAGGCGGTTCCAGAGGGGGACCAAAGCGGTATTGAGGCGGGAGTCCGACTCCTCGATGCCGACACTGCCCACCCTGTTTCCGGCCTGCTTCCCTTGGATGCGACTCCGCCTGCCGGGCGCACTGAAGGTCCCTCCGCCAGAGGGACAGCGCATGACATGGACGGCCCCGTCGGACAGGTCTTGCTCGCAGGGCAAGCGTCGTGTCTCTCGACCGAGACTGAGACGCAGCGCAGAGGCGGGAGCTTCGGCTTTCCAGACCTGGGTCGCTGTCTCGCCGTCCCGCATCAGCTCGAAACGCAGGGGGGCACGGCAAACGCTGGTGCTCCGGATGAGCGCCGGTAGATCGGCGCCGAGGTAGAGAGGGCGCGAATCCATGCCGTCCCAGGCTCGAATGGCGAGAAGGGCGTCAGGGTCCTCGGGACCCGCCCATTCCAGCCGGAGCTGGCCGCAGCCGCCGTTTCGAGCCGCCAGGTGGTCCCGCACGGTCAGGCCCCCGAGGCCTAGGGTGGTGAAAAGCAGCAGGCCGGCCAAGGTCCAGCGGAAGGTGCCGACGGCCAGGACCTCGAGCAGCGGCAGGCCGAAGGGATTGCCGCGAAAGCGCGCCAGCCGCTGGATGGCGTGAGGGTCCCTGGGCTGGGCGGCCAGGGGCAGGGCTTCGGGATTGCCGGGCGCGAAGCCATCGGCCCAGCGGTTGACCGCGGTGGAGAAGGCCTCGGTCTTCTCGAGCTCGGCCAGGCGTTGGTTGTCGTCCGGATCGAGCTGGACACGGATCTGCTCGCGTACCCATTCCCAGCTCAACATGGCGAGGCTGTCCGGATCCGCCCGGGGTCTGGACTCCGGGGCTTCGACGATGGCGAGGATGGTGCGCAGTACGGCCTTCTGCTCGTCCTGGGTATGGCGGTCCACGAAGCCTTGACGCAGGGCACGGTGGACCTGGGGAGCAAAGGCGATTCCCGCCGCGTTGCGGGCGGTTCCGGGCAGGCGGTAGAGGCGCTCGATGGCCTCGGGAGGCAGTCCGTGACGTCTTCTGAGCCGGTCCGCCAGCCCCAACGGGACTGGCTGGAGCAATGCACATTCCTGGGCCTAGACTAGGGCGTCACCGAGCTGCGCCTCGAGCCAGGTCCCCAGGTGGTGGTCGGCGTGACTGGAGACAGGCGTGGTCGAGGGCGGCTGGGGCGCCGCCGGGGCCGATCCTTCCGAGAGGTAGAGGCGCACCGCCGCGATCACGCCCTCCGGGGTTGCCGGGTAGAGGGGGATCTCCTTCGGATCGGGGACCGTCCGCTCGCGCGGCTTGGACGGGACACCGCTCCCGGTCAGGGCGATTCTGTGAGCGGGCTCTGGGCGGCCGTGCCGAATCTCGAGGGTGGCCTGGTGTGCTTGCGTCGCCTGGGGGTGAAACTCGACGGGCAGATTCAGAGATTGACCGGGACGTAGGGTCGTCGGGGCTGGCGTCTCGGGGAAGCGAAAGGCCTCATCGCCGTGGAGCGTGACCTCTCGGATCGGGATCGGCTCGCTGCCGCAATTGGTGACTGCCAGCGGGCGAACCGTGGTGCTGCCGACCGGATGCTCGCCCATCGGGAAGCTCCCCTCGGGCGAGAGACAGAAGGCCGGCAGTGGTGGGTGAAAATGGCGATAGAGGGCCCAGGAGCCAAGCGCGATGGTCAGGGCGACCAGAATCAGCCCGCCAAGAAGCGGCAAGAAGCGCTGGAGGTTCTTCTCATACCACTCATACCACGACGGTCTTTCTGGTGGGTCTGTCTGCGCTTTGTCTTCGCCTGAATTTGGCTTCGAGGATGGTCTTCGCGCGGCCTTTTTCCGGCGGGCCTGGGCCGCCGTTCTCTCCGCTTCTGCCAGCGCCGCACGGATCGGTCGCTCGTCCCAGTCGCTCGACGGAAAGAATTGGTCGAAATATCGGGCCAGCCGGCCACGATCGTCCGGTGAGCGGGCAAGCACCGCGACCAGGGTGTCGCGAAGCCTGGCGCGAGACCAGGTGGCATCCTGTGCGAGCAGCAGGGCGATGCGGCGGTAGTCCGCGACCCCAACCGGGAACCTCTTGCCCTTCAGAAAGACGAGAAAGGGCTCCAGCACCAGGAGGCTGGTCGCTTCAGCGGGGCCGGACTTTTCCCCGATGGGTCCGCCTGAAGGCGGCCCTAAGGCCCGGAATACCACCGATCACCCCGGTTTGCTGCTTTCTTCACCCGGCTCACGCGCTGAAAGTGAGGGTGAACGCTCCCTTGGCGGCTGCCTTGACGCTGCCGATCAGCGCAACGCCTCCCTCGCTCGATATCTCCACCGCGAGTGTTACTTCCGTCAGACGGAAGTCGCCTACTTGCTTGATGCTTCCCAACATCTCGCCGATTTTGCCCGAAAGGTCGTTCAGGGATTGTCCCAGCTTTTGCACGTCGATGTCCTGGGCCGTTGGTACGGTGTCCAGAATGCCGAGTGTTCCGTCGGAAGGGGTGTCCGAGCTCGGTGCGGTAATCACGCGAATGGTCGACATGGCGGCTCCGTTGCGTTCATGGTTGGGTGCCGGCTGGCGATAAATGGTGTCAGTTGCCACGCCAGGAGGTCAGAGTTTACGACGGCTGCGTGAGAGCTGCCCGGGGTTTGCTCCGAGGGACGCCGTAGCCCCATCGCTGGGGGCTTTGCCGAAATTGGCTTGGAGAAAACGCTTGGATGAGGTCGATAGCCGTCATCGTCGATGAGGCCAGGCAAAAGAACAGGTGCTTGTTGAGCCGGGGAAGAGTAGCGGTTGGCGGATCGGCCGTCTCGAAGCCGTGGTCTCTCCGGGTATTTCGCTTCCCGCACAAACCGGGCGTGCACAACGAGAGTCTCCGTACTTGTCCTCAGCTCAACGCCCCCCGCCCCCCGAGGCGCGCTGCAGCAGCTCGTCCAGAATTGCGGTGGGCAGCAACCGCCTGAGCCTGCCTAACAGGTGGGTGGGCAGGGTCACATAGTAGCGGGCCTTGGGGTGGCGGCTCTCCAGAGCGCGGACCACCTTGCGCAGGACCGCCTGGGGCGGCAAGGTGAAGGCCACAGCCGGCCCCTCCTTGGTCAGGCGCGCCTGCATGGCCTCGTAGCGTGCCTGGTGCGCGCTGCGGCTCGGGTCGATATGGGCCTGGAACTTCGCGTAGGCATTGGCGCGGAAACGGCTCTCGATCGGGCCCGGCTCGATCAGGCTGACATGTATACCCGTACCCGCCAACTCCAGGCGCAGGGTGTCGCTCAGCCCCTCCAGCGCGAACTTGCTCGCGGCATAGGCTCCCCGGTAGGCGAAGGCGACCAGGCCCAGGATCGAGCTGTTCTGGATGATCCTCCCATGGCCCTGAGCGCGCATGACGGGCAGCACCCGGCAGGTCAGGTCGTGCCAGCCGAACAGGTTGGTCTCGAACTGGGCCCTCAGCGCCTCACGGGGGATGTCCTCCACCGCCCCCGGCAGGCCGTAGGCGCCGTTGTTGAAAAGGGCGAACAGGGTCCCCCCTGTACGCTCCAGGGTCTCGTCCACCGCCTGCTCGATGCTTGCCGAGTCGTCCAGGTCCAGCCGCAGGGACTCCAATCCCTCGCGCGCCAGACGCGCCACGTCCTCCTGCCGCCGGGCTGTGGCGAATACCCGATACCCCCGCTCCCGCAGCCCATGGGCCACGCAATACCCGATGCCGCCCGAGCAGCCGGTGATCAGCACGGTCTTGGCGCGGGGATCTGGCATCGAGGTGTCTCCGGGGAACGGGGCTTGAGGCTCGAGGCTCGAGGCTCGAGGCTCGAGGCCGTAAGGGTACATGACGCCGACGCCCACACTTCAATCTTAGGTTTGAGGCTTGGGGTTTCAGGCTTGCAGCTTCGGGTCTCAGCCCTCACGCATCAGGCTTGTTTCGACTCAACCCCGCCAACCTGCACCCCTCAAGTCTCACGCCTCAGACCTCAAGCACACTAACCCCGGGCTATGCTTTGGTCAGCAGTCCGTCACGCCGTCCCGACCATGCCATCCCGCACCAGCCTTTACCTCTCTCTCTTCTGCCTCGGCGTCCTGGCCCAGGTGGCTCAGGCCCTTTTGGTACGGGAGCTGCTGGTGGTCTTCTATGGCAACGAGGTGAGCATGGGGGCCTTCTTCGCCAGCTGGCTCTTCTGGGTGGGGGTCGGCTCGCTCGCAGTCATCCCGACACGCGTTTCCGGGCCAGGCGAGCGACAGCACGCACTGCTGGTGTCCCTCTTGGCCGCGCTGCCCTGGCTGCTCGCGCTGCAGATCCTGGCGGTCAGAGTCAGCCGGGCCTTCATGGAGACCTCTTCGGTGGAGCTGCTCGGTCTGGGCGACCTGCTGCTTGTCACCTTTCTGGTTACCCTGCCGACCGGGCTGGCCCTGGGCGCGGCCTTCCCGCTGGCCTGCCGTTTGCTTGCCACGGGGGACACACGCCCGGTGGGAGCCGTCTCACGCCTCTATGTGCTCGACGCCCTGGGGGCCTTTGCAGGCGGGGTGCTCTTCACCTTCGTGCTGATCGAGTGGCTGGGCGTCTGGCCCAGCCTGGGGGTGTCGGCCCTGCTGGTGACCGGGGCTACCTGGACCCTACGCCCCCCGTCGATCCGTCTCAAAGGCGTGCTCGGGCTGACCGCGCTGGTCGGGACGCTATTGCTGGTACCACCCCTGGCAGGGCCGCTGTCGCGCGCCGCCGAGCAGCTGCGCTTTTCCAGCATCCACCCCGGACTGCAGCTGTTGGCGACCACCGAGACCCGTTATGGCCATGTCTCGGTGGCCCGACTCGGTGAGCAATACTCCGTGATTCGCGACGGGAGGGTGGCCGACAGCTTCCCGGACCCCAAGCCCATTGCCCAGGCTGCGGCCTTCTACCAAGCCGAGGCGTCGGGGGCGCGGCGCATCCTGATGATCGGCGGCCCGTCGCTGGAGCTGGCCACCGAGCTGCTGCGCTACCCGGTCGAGCGGCTGGACCTGGTGCTGGATGATCGCCGGGCCTTCGAGCAGATCCGCCCTTACTTCGGTCCGGAGGTCCAGCTTGCCCTGGCTGATGACCGATTGCGGCTGCATTTCCAGGACGGTCGGCGCTTCGTCAACGCCTTGTCCGCGAACGCGGCCTACGACCTGGTCCTGGTGCTGGGTGTGGATCCCTCCAGCGCCCACCAGAACCGCTACTTCACCCGCGAGCTCTATGCCCGAGCCCTGCGGGACATGGCCCCGGACGGGGTGCTCTGCACATCCGTGGACAGTGCTTCCAATTATCTTGGCCGTGAGGTTCAGGGCTATGGCTCGGCGGTGCTTCACACCCTGGAGGCCGTCTTCGCCGACGTGATCGTGGTGCCCGGGGACCATCAGCGGATGTGCGGGGCCCAGGGAAAGGGGCAGGTGAGCGTCGATCCGAAGCGGCTGGCCGAGCGTTATGCCGCCATCCCCTTGACGGATCGGCGCTTTCCGGGCGAAGGCTTCTCGCTGATGCTCGAGCCCGACCGGGTGGCCTTCGTGCGCGAGCGACTGGAGCAGGGCGATCGGGTGATCAATACCGATCTGCGCCCGGTCACCTATTACTTGAACATGGTCCTGTGGGGCAAGTTCACCGCCTCCGCCTTCGTGGACCTGCTCCATGCCTTGGGTCGCCTTGGGGTCTGGCCCTACCTGGTGCCCTTGACCCTGTTTGCCGGGCTGATGCTCTTGCGCCAGGCCCTGGAAGACAGTCCCAGGGACACCCGCCGACGCCAGTCCGGCACCCTGGCGTTGGCGGTGCTGGGATTCATCGCCATGGCCGCCCAGCTCCAGCTGATCTTCAGCTACCAGGCCCATGTGGGCTTCGCCTTCGGGCGCATCGCCCTGCTCAACGGGCTGTTCATGACCGGACTGGCCCTGGGGGCCGGGCTGCTGGGTCAACGTCTGGCCGCCTCGACCCGGGCGGGTCTGGCCTTCGCGGGGGTCCTGGCGGTGGTGGCCCTGGGCTGCGCCTTGCTTCCCTCTGTCATCGAACGACTTGGTAACGCCCCCGGCTCCGCCCAGGAGGCGGCCTATCTCGTGCTGGTGGGTCTGGCCGGCTTGCTCACGGGCTCGGGATTTCCCCTGGGCGTCAGGCAGGCCCATCTGGGCCATGGCGAGGTGGGACGCGCCAGCGGGGTGGCGGTGGCCGTGGACAACTTCGGTGGCGCCTTGGGCGGCCTGGTCACCGGGGCCTTCCTGGTGCCCATCCTCGGCGTGGCCGGGACCAGCCGGGTGCTGACCATCGCCGCACTGCTCGCCTTGGCGCCCCTGCTGCTGGCGGAGCTTCGTCGTTTCTCCACCGCCGGGCTCAGGGTCCGGGGCTTCCGCAGCTTTCCCGCGGTCGGACTGTCCTGGGCGCTGGCTTTCATGGTCTCGACCTTGTTTCTGCTCAGCCTGATCGTCAGACAGACCGCAGAGGGTCCGCAGGTGGACTTCGACCCGGAGACCCTGGCGGCGGTGAGCGGCGTCACGAAGCAGGAGCGCAGGGACAAGCCGTTCGTCTATTACCTCGGCAGCGGTGGGACGCCCGAGGCGACGGCCTCCCTGTCCTCCAACCAGGTGGCCTCGGACGTGCGAGGCTACGCAGGCCCCTTGAACCTCCTGGTCTCGGTGGACGATCAGGGACGTCTGCGAGGCGCCCGGTACGTCGCCTCGGACGAGACCCCGGCCTATATCCATGGCATCGATGACTGGCTGGCGGGGCTGGCCGGCCAGGACCTCGCCGAGGCGCCCCTGGACCTGAAGCGGGTGGACGCCATGACAGGGGCGACCGTGTCCAGCGAGGCGGCGCTCGCCACCATCAACCGCGCTGCCGCTGCGGGGGCGCGGGCCGCCTTCGGTGTGCAGCTGGCAGGGGCCTGGGCGGAGGAGCAAGGTCCCTGGTGGCGGGAGCTGGCCAGCGCCCGCTTTCTCGGCGTCTTGACAATGCTCGTGCTCTTCTTCCCGGTCTATCTGAGCGGGCGGGACCGAGTCCGTCTGGTCTACCAGCTGGGCGTTCTGGTGGTGCTGGGCCTGGCCTTCAACTCCTTGGTCACCGAGGTGGACCTGGTGAATCTCAGCCAGGGCCGACTGCCCGCGTTCGCGTCCAACCCCACCTGGTATCTGCTGCTGGGCTTCGTGGGAATCACTGGGCTGCTGTTCGGCCAGGCCTATTGCGGGTATGTCTGCCCCTTCGGGGCCCTGCAAGAGGTGCTGTCCCGCCTGGGGCGAAAGATGGGCCTGCGCCGCTACGTCGACGCCCGACTGGACCGGGCCGCCCGTTACCTCAAGTTTGTCCTGCTGGCCGGGGCATTGGGTCTGGTCTGGGTGACGGGGGAGGGGATGTGGGTCGGCTTCAACCCCATGCAGCACCTGTTCCGCTGGCACATGGCCGGGTGGATAAGCGCGGTCGCCGCGGCCGTCCTGGTCGGCTCGCTTGTCTACTACCGCTTCTGGTGCCGCTATCTCTGCCCTATGGGGGCCTTCCTGGCCCTGTCCAACAAGCTGGCGTTGTTCAAGGCGCGCGCCCCCCAGCGGGTCATCAAGCGCTGCGATCTGGGCGTGCGCGACGAGCACGACGTGGACTGCATCCATTGCAACCGCTGTATCGACGGGGTGGACCTGGGAATTCGAACCGCTAAGGCGCCAAGGACGCTAAGGTAAGAATTCATGACGCGCTAATACTGAGGCTTTCCGCCGGGCCTGGGTGAGTGCTGAGTTCTTTCGGCGCAACGGATCGCCGGGGGCAAATGGAGGTCTAACGGACTTGTGAAGCGGATACTTCTTCGCGTTCTTTGCGTCTTCGCGTGAGAGAAGTCCTTTCGCTCTTCCGCGTGGACTAAACTATGAGAGCTGGCAAGCGGGTTTGAAGGTGGCTTGAAATGACCGTGCGGGCACTGCGCCACTGGCGGCGCGACAGCCCTCTGATCTTTCTGCTGACGGCGGTGCTGCTCGGCATCGGCGGGTTTTTGGGTGGTCAGGTCCTGCAGCAAGAGGGTGGTCTGGTCCAGGGCTGGCGCCGTATCGACACGCAGGCCCTGATGCAGCGCATCGGCAGCAGCGATCTCCAGCGCACCGAGGCCCGTTGGTACCGGCTGGTCCCGGAAGATGAGGCGGGTAGTCGGCCATGAGCGAGGTGATCTGCGAGCTGTGTCCGAAGTATTGCCTGATCCCCGAAGGCGGGGCAGGCGATTGCCGCATCCGCGTGAACCTGGACGGAAAGCTGCGGGCGGTCACCTACGGGCGCCCTTCGGCGGTCCACGTGGACCCCATGGAGAAGAAGCCGCTCTTCCACTTCCGCCCCGGCACCCCCGTCTTCTCCATCGCCACCGCCGGCTGCAATCTGCATTGCAAGAACTGCCAGAACTGGCAGCTCTCCCAGAAGGGCGGGGAGGAGGTGGAGCTGGTCTATCGGGCGCCGCCGGACGAGGTGGTGGCCCTGGCCCAGGCCGAGGGGTGTCATGCCATCGCCTATACCTACTCGGACCCGATCGTCTTCTACGAGTATGTCTACGACACCTCCGAACGGGCCCGCGCCCAGGGCATGTCCAACGTGTTCGTCACGGCGGGCTACATCAACAAGGAGCCTTTGCGCGAGCTGTGCAAGGTGATGGACGCTACCAACACCGACCTCAAGGCCTTCGACGACGCCTTCTATCGTTCCAACTGCAGCGCCACCCTCAAGCCCGTGCTCGATGCCCTGGTCACCTTCAAGGAGGAGGGTGTGTGGGTGGAGGTCACCAACCTGGTGATCCCCTCCCTGAACGACGACATGGCCATGATCCGGCGAATGTCCAAATGGATACGCGACGAGCTGGGGCCGGGCACGCCCCTGCACTTCAGCCGTTTCCAGCCCATGTACCGCATGCGCAACCTGCCGCCCACCCCGGCCGAGAGCCTGGTCCGGGCGCGTGCCGAGGCCCGCGACCTGGGGCTGGACTATGTCTACATCGGCAATCTCTACGACAAAGAGGCGGGCTCGACCTATTGTCCCAGGGATGGCACCCTGTTGATCGAGCGCATGGGCTTCAGGATTCTCGCGAACAATCTGGTGGACGGCGCCTGCCCGGTGTGCAAGCGGTCGATTCCGGGGGTCTGGTCATGAGAGGCAATTGGGTAGAACGGATCGAGGCCAATGGGTCTACGGACCCGGATCGCCGCCGACTGCTTCAGGCGGCCCCGGCCGTGCTGGTTAGCGCCTGGTGGCTCGCCCACGCGGGCTTGGTCGGCTCGGCTCCCGCCGGCTGGGCTCGCCCGGGCCCCCGGGTGCTCCCCCTGGTCCTGGCCGATCTCTACGGCCCCAACGACCTGGCGGGCTGAGCCGTGGTCGCGCGCGCTCGCAGTTTCCTTGCCGGCCTGCTGGCCGGTATCTTTTGTCTGTCTGCAGGGGGGTGGCCGGTGATCGGATGGGCTTCTGGGTCGACTGCCGAGACGGGCCTGGTCAGGCCGGCCGCACTGGCGGGCAGCTGGTACCCGGGGGACCCCGAGACCCTGAAGGCCGAGGTCGACGCCTTGCTGGACGCGACCGAGATGCCCAAGGACCTGGCGCCCGACAAGATCGCCGCCCTGGTCGTGCCCCATGCGGGCATGGTCTACAGCGGCGCCACCGCCGCCTCCGCCTTCCGGCTGGTCAAGGGCCAGAGCTACGACCGGGTGGTTGTGCTGGCCCCGTCCCATCGGGTCCCCTTCGCCGGGCTCGCCGTTCCGCCCGTCGATGCCTTCGACACGCCTCTGGGTCGCATCCCCCTGGACAAGCCGGCTATCTCCCTCCTGTTGCAGAGCGACCTGGTGAAGGTGGTCCCGGGCGCCCATGCCCATGATGAGCACTCCATCGAGACGGAGCTGCCCTTCCTGCAGCGCGCCCTGGCGCCCGGCTGGAAGCTGGTGCCCGTGCTGGTGGGGCGCATGGGCAAAGGCGACTACGAGACCGCTGCCGCCCTGATGCGATCCCTCACCCAGAACCACACCCTGGTGGTGGTCTCCAGCGACTTCACCCACTTCGGCGACAGCTACGGCTACAAGCCCTTTCCTGTGGACCAGAAGACCCCCGAGCGCCTCCACGACCTGGACATGGGCCTGTTCGACCGCATGAAGGCCTTCGATGCCGACGCCATGCTCGCTTACAAGGCCAAGACCGGCATCACCGCCTGCGGCTTCGGCCCCATCATGGTGCTCACCCACCTGCTGAAGGGCCGCGCGGAGCCCCGCTTGATCAGCTACACCACCAGCGGTCGGCTCACCGGGGACTTCGAGCGCTCCGTCAGCTATCTCGCCGTCGCCTACCTCTCCAACGGCAGCCCGGACGGCCGCGCCGCCTTCAGCCCCGACGAGCTCAAGACCCTGCTCCAGCTCGCCCGCGACGCTCTCAAGGTCGCTGTGGAAGACGGGGCCGACGCTGTCGACGCCGACAAGCTGGTCAAAGGGATGTCCCTCACCGACAAGATGAAGGCCGCAGGTGCCGCCTTCGTCACCCTGCGCCGGGATGATGGCAATCTGCGCGGCTGCATCGGCGACCTGGTCCCCATGCGTCCTCTCTACGCCTCAGTGGTCGACAATGCCGCCAAGGCCGCTCTGAAGGACCCTCGCTTCAACCCCGTGCGTCCCGAAGAGCTGCCCGGCATGGACCTGGAGATCAGCCTGCTCACCCCGCCCGTGGTCATCCCCTCCTATGCCGACTACGACGTCGCCCGCCACGGCATCATCCTCATCGCCAACGGCCACCACGCCGTCTACCTGCCCGAGGTCGCCCCCAGCATGGGCTGGAACCGCGCCCACACCCTGACCCGCCTGGCCCTCAAGGCCGGACTGCCGGGGGATGCCTGGCAGCAGCCGGACGCCAAGTTCGCGGTGTTCTACTCGGTGACCTATGACGGGCCGTTTGACGGGGAGGGGGTGGATGTGGCTGGGAGGCCTTGAATCGGTCCAGCCAGGCTGCTGGGCTATACTCCTCCGCAGCCCATCGTCTTCCTTGAAAGGAGTCCGGTATGGAATGGGCGGAAGCGCTCAACAACCCGTTTCCCCAGGATCTTCCGTTCAAGATCGAGCTGTATCTCGCCAAGGGCGCTCACGAGGTCTGGATCTGTGGTGACGATGGCGTGGTGAGCCATCTGGACGCCTTCAACAGCCTGATGGAGACGGTGCACCTCCTGAGATCGCCGACCAATGCGGCCCATCTGGCCCGCTCCATCGAACAGTATCGGTCCGGCCATACGTCCCGCTGCCATTGTCGACTTGTCCGTCCATGGACGCGCGCGCAGGCCGGTATCATAGGAATAGGGCTCGGTTGCCGACCCGTCGGTGGACGAGTATCTTCGCCGGGAATTTCAGTCAGGACCGGAGCAGCTGCCCCATGGCCGACCCCACTCGAGCGCGCGCCATCTATCTGTCCCTGCTGGCAGGCCTCGGCCGGATTATCACCGGAAAGCCCCAGGCCCTGCGCATGTGCCTGGCCGCCTTCGCGGGGGGCATGCACGCGTTGATCGAGGATGTGCCGGGTACCGGCAAGACGACCCTGGCCAAAGCGCTGGCGCGCCTGGTCCAGGGTGAGTTCCACCGCGTCCAGTTCACCCCGGATCTGCTGCCCTCCGACATCCTGGGGGTGAACGTGTTCAACCAACAGGATCAGGCCTTCCGTTTCCACCGAGGCCCGGTGTTCACCGATATTCTGCTGGCAGACGAGATCAATCGCGCCTCACCGCGCACCCAGTCGGCGCTGCTCGAGGCCATGGCCGAGCGGCAGGTCACCGTCGACGGCGAGCTCCACCAGCTGGGCAGCAGCTTCTTCGTGATCGCCACCCAGAACCCGGTGGAGTGCCACGGCACCTATCCCCTGCCCGAGGCCCAGCTCGACCGTTTCGGCGTTCGCTTCGAGCTGGGCTACCTCACCCCCGAGCAGGAGGTCGAGGTGCTGTCCTGCCACGGCCGCAGCAACCCGCTGGAGCGTCTGGAGTCCTGCGCCGCGGCCGAAGATGTGCAAGCGCTGCGACAGGCGGTCCCGCGGGTGCCGGTCAGTGACGAGGTCAAGCGCTATCTGGTCGATTTGGTGGTGGCGACCCGAAAGGCGCAGGGGGTGCGTCTGGGGGCGTCCCCGCGGGCCTCCTTGACCCTGATGCGCGTGTCCCAGGCACTGGCGCTCTTCGATGGGCTCGACTATGTGGCCCCCGAGCTGGTCCAGGAGGCGGCCGCTCCCGTGATCGCCCATCGTCTCTCGATCGATCCGGAGGCGCGTCTTTCGGGGACAACGCCCACCGCGCTGGTCGAGGATATTCTGAGGCGGGTGCGGGCACCCATCTGACGTCTTGCTGGCCGCCTCAGGGACCATCGTGCACTTGCTGTTCAGGGCCTTCCGTCGCACTTATCGGGTGAGCCGCTGGGTGCGCCGACGTTTTACCCCGACGGGCCATTTCGTGGGGGGGCTGCTGCTTGCATCGGCGGTGGTCGGGGCGGATACCCGCTCCACCCTTGCCTACAAGATCGCGACCTTGTCCGCCGCCCTGATCCTGGTGGCCCTGGTGGGCACCTGGGGATTTCGCCCGCGTCTCCTGGCGCAGCGGCGGATGCCTGAGATGGCCACCGCGGGCGAGCGCCTGCGCTACCGGGTGCGCCTGGATAACGCCGGGACCAGAGCGGAGAAGGGACTGACGTTGCGCGAGGCTCTGGATCGCAGCCTGCCGAGCTACCAGGAATTCCGGCTGGCACGCGAGCCGGGTGAGGAGCTGCGCAACTGGTTCGACCGCAGGGTCGGCTATCCCCGCTGGGAGTGGGTGATTGCCCAGAGGCGGGGCGCGATCATCGGAGACTATCCCCTTCCGGATATCCCTGCGGGAGGGAGCGTCGAGCTGGATCTGGAGCTCACCCCGCTGCGTCGCGGCCATCTCCGTCTGCCGGGACTGAGCTTGTTTCGGCCGGACCCTCTGGCGATCGCGCGGGCTGTCCGCGAGCTGGCCTCGCCCGATACCCTGCTGGTGCTGCCACGGCGCTACGCGGTGCCCGCGCCCGATCTGCCGGGGCGCAGAAACTATCAGCCGGGTGGTGTGGCCCGGGCCGCATCGGTCGGCGAGTCCGAGGAGTTCCTGTCGCTGCGCGAATACCGCCCCGGAGACCCCCTGCGCCGCCTGCACTGGCGCAGCTGGGCCAAGACGGGCCATCCAGTGGTCAAGGAGTTCCAGGAGGAATATTTCGTTCGTCATGCACTGGTACTGGACACCTTTGCCCGCCCCGAGCAGGGGCGGGCCTTCGAGGACGCGGTCTCGCTGACCGCCTCGCTGGTTACCCGTATGCCCGATCGTGATCGGCTCCTCGATCTCGTCCTCGCCGGCACCGGAATGCATTGGCTGACTGCGGAGCGGGGGAGAAGCGGTGACATCGGGATGCTCGAGATGCTCGCCTCCATCGCACCGACCCGGGACCGTCCCTTAGCCAGCCTGCGGCTGGTGCTCGCCCAACGAATCGGTCTGATCAGTGGGTGCGCCTGCGTGCTGCTGGGCTGGGACGAGGAGCGTCAGGCCCTGGTGCGCTGGCTTCGGGGGCAGGGTGTCACCCTGGAGGTCTACGCAGTGTGCGCGGATTCGATACCGCTGGAGCCGGGGCCCATGGCCGACCAGCCCAGTCGTTTCCACCCGCTGGTAGCCGGACGTCTGGAGGAGGCCTTCCCTGGATGAGGGTCCCCGGGCTTCTGATCGGTGCCAGCCTGGTCTTCTGGGGCTGGCAGACCGCCAATCTGCTGGCCGGCGTGTTGTTCGGGTTGGTTGTCGAGCTGAGCCGGTGGGTGCCCCGTCGTTGGGACCTCTCGTCGCGGGATTTCAATCGCATCACCGACCTCAGTACCCTCGGGCTGATCCTCACGCTCTTCTATTTGGTGAGTGAGGATCGCTCCCTGATGGGTCTACGCACCCTGTTGCTCTGGATGCCCGCCTTCTTCTTGCCATTGCTGCTCGCCCAATGCTATAGCCTTGTCCAGAGGGTGCCACTGACCTCGCTCTTCGTCAGTCTGCGCCGCCTGCAGAAGCTCCCCTCCGGTGCGCCCTACGGGGATGCGGACCTGCGGGCCCCCTTCATCGCCGTGAGCCTGATTTCGGCCAGCTTCGGCGCCGCCCATCCGAGCGGGTTTCTCCCGGGGATCATGGCTGTGATCGCCTGGGCCTTGTCGACCAACCGTTCGCGCCGTTTCTCCCTTCTGCTCTGGGCCTGCCTGCTGGTGCTGAGCGGCGCTCTGGCCATCTCCGGTAACCTGAGTATTGAAGGGGCGCGCCACGAGATGCAGAGGCTCTTCCTCCAATGGTATCGGGAGCACCGACGGTCATTCAATGATCCCTACCGTTCCCGCACGGCGATCGGTGACCTGAGCGACTTGAAGGTCTCGGATCGGATTCTTTTCCGGGTGAAGACCGACGACGGCACCCCACCGCCTTTGCTGCAGGACGCCACCTACAACGGATACAGCTTGGGGATCTGGTTCGCCGAGGACAGCAAGCTCGCCCCCATCTCCCCGGCACCCGAGGATCCTACGCGCTGGCCTCTGGCGCCCACGGGCCTACCTCCGTCGGGTCCGGGCATCGAGATCTCCGCCGAGCTCAATCGCAAAGGCGAGGCTCTGCTGATCCATCCGGCCGATACCGTCCGACTCGAGCGGCTGCCCGTATTGGAAGTCTGGCGCAACAGCCTGGGTGCGATCAAGGCAAAGGACGGCCCGCCCTTGATCGATTTCCACCTGTCCCGCCGACCCGGCGCCGACCTGGAGGCGCCTCCCGATCCCCGCGATGCCGAGATACCCCTCAATCTCAGGCCGGTGCTGAAGCGGTTCGCCCTTCAGCTGGGACTCCAGGGTCAGCCTGCCATGGAGATCCTGCGGCGGACCCGCCGTTTCTTCGCCAGCGGATTCGTCTATTCCCTGACCCTGGAGAGGCCGCCCCCAAACGCCCGTCCCCTGGAGGACTTCCTAACTCGGACCCGGGCTGGCCATTGCGAGTATTTCGCCACTGCCACGGTGCTGCTGCTACGGGAGGCAGGCATTTCGGCGCGCTATGTCACCGGCTACTCGCCGCAAGAGTACAGTGCCCTGGAGGACGCCTATGTGGTGCGGCTGCGCCACGCCCACGCCTGGGCCCGTGCCTATGTGAACGGCCACTGGATGGACCTGGATACCACTCCTTCGGTGTGGGCGGATCGTGAGGCGGCAGAGCAGGAGTCCCTGCTGCGGCCCCTCAGTGATCTCTGGAGCTGGATCAGGCACGGTTTCCTGAAGTGGCGTTGGCGCCCACAGGAGGAGGAGGAGACAGGGGTCCCCTACTACGCCTGGCTACTGCTGCCCTTGGGTGCACTGCTCAGCTGGCGTCTGCTGCGCGGAAAGCTGGCCAGATCCAGCCCGCGGGTCGACGTCCTGCCCAGAGGACCTGTCCCCGGTGAGGACTCGGAATTCATCGGAGTTCTGGACTACATCGAGCGCAAGGGGTGGCGACGTCCCGCGGGTCAGCCGGTGCGTCCGTGGCTCGACGCCCTGGCGGCCAATCCCCGGTTCCCCTGGGGCGGCGACGCCCTGCGAGAGCTGGCGGCGTTGCACAATCGTTATCGTTACCGGCCGGGCGGCATCTCGGCGGAGCAGCGTCGCCGGCTTAGGCGCGGGTGCGAGGATTGGCTGAGCCGGCAGCCGCGGGTCTGACCCTGCGCCCCTCCCTCGGGGGTCTCGCGACCGCTTGGGTGAATGGGGTGCGGCCGTTCGCACGGAGGCCATCCGCCCACTCTGTCTGTGGGACCCCGTATTAGAACCCCGACGCCATTCATGTTATCTTTGCCGCTACTAGATCGCCCAGGCTGCGCCGGCGCCTGGCTTTCGGGATCGGGGGAGTGGTTTCGGCTCACACCCCGGCAGCGCGGCGCAAGACCCCCGGTAGGGATTCCATCGGCGAGCAGGGAGTGTCCATTAGCACCGCTTCCGCCGGATCTCGAACGGCTGGCGGGCCTATCGGCCGGCCAGCCGATTCAGCCGATATTCCGTCAAGCGATTGGCTCGACCTGATCAAGACCGGACATTGCGAGCCGGCGATTCACCGGCCGACTACACCATCACTAGGGAGATTAGAGATCATGCAATCATCACAACAGGCTGTCACCCCCGAGCTGGACAGGGATCCGCGTGCGGGCACCGTGCACTATCAGGTGGCCTCCGTGGACAAGACTTCGGGACCTGGTGGCGCCGATGGAGACGACTGGTACTGCTATGTGCTCAAGGGCGGGCGCTCGCCGATCAAGGGCTGGCGGCGCGGAACCCTGCATGAGGTCAAGGCCCATGCAACCCGTTGCGCCGAGGAGCTCAACGAGCGCGCCAGCGGAAAGCGGCGCTCTCCCTGGGCCCCGCAAAAATCCAAATAGGCGCCGCGCGGTTCTACAAGAAAGGCCGGACCGGTAAGCAGCCGGTCCGGCCTTTTCTGGGCTCGGGGAAACGCCCGGCGGATGCCGGGCGTCCGAGCGTCTTACTGCTGGGTCGAGGTGGCCGGCGCAGCGGGGGCCGCGTAAGGAGCACCCCAGCCCGGAGCACCCCAGGCGCCAGGATAGCCGCCGTAACCACCATAAGGGCCGCCCCAGCCGCCGTAAGGACCGTAGCCGCCGTAGGGATAGCCGTAGCCATAGCCGCGGCCGTAGCCACTGCCACGACCGCCACCGCCACCGCTCATGGACATGTTGAAGTCACCGTAGCCGTCGCCCATCCAATCGTCACCCCAGCCGCCACCACCGGGACCGCCGCCCCACGGGCCCCACCAGGCGTTCGCAGAGAAGGACGCGGCGGCCAGCGCGGCGACGGCGGCATACTTAATGGTCTTCTTCATTATGCTGTTCCTCACTGATCTCAAGTTGGAAACCACACAGATTTTGCGCACAGGATCCCCCTCGGGAAACGGCTACCGCCCTCCCCGCAGCTGGCGAAGGAAGAACGAACCGAGACGAACCGCGCGTGACCCCGACAGCGCTATTGCAACCCGCGCGGGCTCAGGTGCCATCGATTAACGGGCCCGGCAGGGCCCCAGCTATAACGGTCGTCTCGCCTGCTTGGCGCCAATCCGAAGCTACCTTCAGCGACCGATCTGTGCCGGTCCTTCCGGTCCACGCGAGTATATAGGACCATGGACGACGGAAGATAGGGGGTCGGGACAAAACTCTCCGGGGCACTCGCGACCCGATTGAGCCTCATCGTATTGGGGGCGCTCCGAGTCCGTCTGCAACGGTCGATCTCATACACAGCCGGTCGGCTTGGGAAGGCCCCCGTACTTGGTGATCGGCTTCATGGGACCCGTCTTCCACACCTGGAACAGCAGCTTCTGATCCTCGCCGACGTACTTGGCGAATTTGCGGATGGGTGGGACCACCGACTCGTCCTCGTAGTACTCCCGCGCCTTGAGGATCTGGCGCCACATGGCGTCGTCGAGGTCGATCCCGTCGGCTTCCGCCATGGCTCGTCCGATGTCGGGCGTCCAATCGTTCATGTCGACCAGGTAGCCGTCACCGTCTCTTTCGGGTAATTGGGCACTCATCGTCTGCGCTCCTCAGATGACCAAGTATATTGGTAAGATATTGGTCCGGCAGATCTTGAGGCAGGTTTCGAAATTTTCACCCCTCGATTTACATGGTATTGGCCCGTCGAATCGCCTCAGTCCAGCCGACCACCGGTCGCCTGGACCGGCGTCGGGTCGCCCGGATGGGAGATCCACACCGCCAGGGCCCGTGGAGGTGCCGTCCCGGCCCTTGGAATGCGCAGCCGCCAGTGAGGCGCCGCCCCGACTTGGGCGGTGCCGGCCTGGTGACTCAGAACGACAAAGGATTCCTCCAGGGTGTGTCCGCTGTTCTCGCCCCCGGAGACCCGGGTCTTCAGATCGACGCCCAGGGTTGCCAGCTCGGCCCGCCAGGGTCCGTGGCCGGCACCTGGGATGGGCTCGAACTTCACAAAGGCCTGGTCACCGGACCTCTCTAGAGTGAGTCGGCCTACATCCTGCGCACGGGAAGGGATCTCGGCTCCTTTGCGCCAGTCCCGCCATTCCGAGCCGTTTACCAGGACCCCGGGGGTGTAGACCACACTGAGTCCCCCTGCGCGCTGGTAGTCTCGCTGGCGGGCACTGAAGCGGGCGGAGCCGAAAGGGTCCCGCCATCCTAGATAGTCCCAGTAGTCGACGTGCCAGGCCAGGGGTACGAACTCGCTCCACAGGCCTGGCCGCTTGGCGAGTCCGCTCAGCCATTCGTCTGCGGGAGGGCAGCTGCTGCAGCCCTGGGAGGTGAACAGCTCTACCAGCGCGACCCGTCCGAGCCCGCTCCGGAAAGCCGGAGGGTCCGCCCAGCAGGGCAGAGAGCAGGCAATGAGCAACAGGATGACCGATGAGCGAATCATGGAGCCGACCCCCCGAGTTTATAGACCGAGCGTTGCCGTCGGCTGCCCGGTCGAAAGACTGTTTGCGGCTTTCGTCCCGATGAATTCTCTGTTTATCACAAAGGACGCCGTCGTTTATCACAAAAGAGGAGCGGTCCAGAAGGAGCCGTGTAGGTCTGTCGGCGCTCGATTCCCCGTCTTGTCGGTAGAATACGCGGATGCAGATCCATCTGATCGCTGTCGGCTCCCGCATGCCCGGTTGGGTCCAACAGGGCTATGAGGAGTTCGCCAAACGCCTCCCTCCTGAGCTGTCCCCGCGTCTGGTGGAGATCGCTCCTGGCCGGAGAGGCAAGGGGGCCGATCTGAAGCGGGCGGTCAGGGAGGAGGGAGAGCGCATTCTGAAAGCGGTTCCCAAGGGAGCCCGGGCGATCGCCCTGGATGTGGGCGGCGGCTCCTGGAGCACCGAACGGCTGGCCGAGAGCCTGCGCCAATGGCAGGGCGATGGGCGCGATCTGGCCCTCCTGGTTGGCGGTCCCGATGGGCTGGCGCCAGACTGCCTGCGAGCCGCCGAAGCGCGCTGGTCGCTCTCTCCCCTGACCCTGCCCCACCCCCTGGTGCGTGTGGTGCTGGCCGAGCAGCTGTACCGCTCCTGGAGCATTCTCGTCGGTCATCCCTATCACCGGGGTTGACCGGCGCGGAACCCCAGATGGACATCGGAGATCCAAACGGATCGGAACCGCAAAGGACGCGGAAGGTGGACACTCGACATGACGAACGGCCTCCGTTCGGGCTCGGGGCGCAGAATGCCCATGCACTGTTGCCACGGCGTGTAACCACCGTGGTGGCTGGATGACAGGGAATCCGGTGTCGGGACCCTGGTATATTGGTCAGCGGCGTTCTTCTTCTGAATTCGCTGCGCTCCGGAGCCAGGACCACCGTGATCTTGAACAGCATCTATCTCGCTTCCCGATCCCCCCGCCGGCGCGCCCTGCTGGCGCAGATCGGTGTTCGCCACGAGGTGGTGGATGTCGCGGTGGACGAGCGGCCGAGGCCAGACGAGCCCGCGGAGGCCTTCGTGATACGGGCGGCATTGGACAAGGCGCGAACGGGTTGGAGCGCGCTGCGGTGCAGCGTGGGCCGACCCTTGCTGGCGGCGGACACCGCGGTGGTGGTGGACGGGCGCATTCTCGGCAAGCCACGCGACCGCCGCGAAGGTCTGGCGATGCTGGCTCTGCTGTCCGGGCGCTGCCATCGGGTGGCCACCGGGGTGGCCCTGATCCATCCCGCTGGAGAGCTCAGTCGGCTGAGTGTGAGCCGAGTGAGCTTTCGCACCCTCGCTGCCCGGGAGGCGCGGGCCTATTGGGAGACCGGAGAGCCGATAGACAAGGCGGGTGCCTATGCCGTTCAGGGTCTGGGGGCGTCATTCGTTCGCCATCTGGAGGGCAGCTACTCGGGGGTGATGGGTCTGCCCCTGTTCGAGACGGCACAGCTGTTGGCGGAAGCGGGGATCGAGCTGATGTCCGGGCCCTGTGAAGAGCTTCCGGAATGAGCGAAGAGATCCTGATCAACGTGACGCCCCCTGAGACACGGGTCGCCCTGGTCGAGAACGGGGTGGTCCAGGAGGTGATCGTCGAGCGCGCCGGTCGTCGCGGCCTCGTGGGCAACATCTACAAGGGCAAGGTCTGTCGGGTGCTCCCCGGCATGCAAGCGGCCTTCGTCGACATTGGGCTCGATCGAGCGGCCTTTCTGCACGCCTCCGACATCCTCGGAAACGGCGAGGTGCGCACCGACAACATCAGTGAGCTGGTCCGCGAAGGCGGGGAGCTGGTGGTGCAGGTGGTCAAAGACCCGCTGGGGACCAAGGGCGCGCGGCTCACCACCAATATCTCCATCCCGTCGCGGTATCTGGTGCTCATGCCCGCCTTGGGCAGCGTCGGGGTGTCCCAGAAGATCGAGGACGACACCGAGCGTCTGCGCCTGCGCGAGATCCTCGGCCGTCTGGCCGAGGAGTCGGTGCAAGGGGGCGGGCTCATCGCGCGCACCGCCGCCGAGGGGGTGGAAGAGATCTCCCTGCGCGGGGACAAGCGCTTCCTCGAGCGCCTGTGGCAATCCATCCAAGAGGGGTGCATGCGCCCCGACGCTAGCCGACTGGTGCACGAGGACCTGCCTCTGGCCTTGCGCGCCCTACGCGATCTGGTGGGCCCCGCCGTGGAGAAGATCCGCATAGATTCCCGCGAGACCTGCGAGCGCGCCCAGGCGTTCGCCAGGGACCTGATCCCCGATATGCAGGCTGCGATCGAGTACTACCCGGGAGAGCGCCCGATCTTCGATCTCTACGGGGTGGAGGACGAGATCCAGAAGGCCTTGCAGCGCAAGGTGGACCTCAAGTCCGGTGGCCACCTGGTGATCGACCAGACTGAGGCGATGACGACCATCGACGTCAACACCGGGGCCTTCGTGGGGCACCGCAACCTCGAAGAGACCATCTTCAAGACCAACCTCGAGGCGGCCCAGACCATCTGTCGTCAGCTGAGGCTGCGCAATCTGGGCGGGATCATCATCATCGATTTCATCGACATGACCGACGAGGAGCACAAGCGCCAGGTGCTCCGTGCCTTGGAGAAATGCCTTGCCCGGGACCATGCCAAGACCCACATCACCGAGGTCTCCAGCTTGGGGCTGGTGGAGATGACTCGTAAGCGTACCCGCGAGTCCCTCGAGCATGTGCTCTGCGAGCCCTGCCCTCATTGCGTGGGACGGGGCTCCCTCAAGACCGCAGAGACCACCTGCTACGAGATCTTTCGCGAGATTCTGCGCGAGTGGCGCCAATACGATGTGGACTCGTTGCTGGTGCTCGCCTCTCCCGAGGTGGTCGACCGTCTGCTCGACGAGGAGTCGAACCACCTTGCAGAGCTGGAGCAGTTCATCGGCAAGCCCATCAAGCTCCAGGCCGAGACCCTCTACAACCAGGAGCACTACGACGTGGTGCTGGTCTGAGGGGGATGATCCTAGAAACCGCAGTTGACCGCTTCGAGTGGCTAGCAAGTGATTGTATTGCTGATGGGTATTGAGCAATCTGGGACTCACCCGCGAGGTGAGGGGCGCTACGACCACCAGGGCACGCGCGGCGCGGCGCCTGGCGGCGTTACAACTCGTTGGAATAGATGAACTATTCCGCCTCGTTGTGCCTTGCCAGACACCACGCCGCACGCACCCTGGCGGCCGTCCAACTGCGGTTTCTAGGATGATCCGTCTTCTGAAGCCGCTCGCCGCCAGGCTCTGGCTCGCCTTCCTCGTATCGATCGTCATCGCCGGAGTCCTGATCGGGGCGGCGCGATTGCTGCTGCCCAGGGTCTCCGAGTACCGCGGCGAGCTGGAGGCCATGGTCAGCGAGCAGCTCGGCCGTCCCGTTCATATCGGGGGGCTGGGGGCCAGCTGGCACGGCCTGGGGCCTCGCTTGGTGCTCCAGGACGTCACCTTGGCCGACCCGCGCAGTGGCGAGACGGCGCTCGCGCTTGCGCGGGTGGAGCTGGGGCTGGCCTGGCGTGAGAGCCTGCGCGCCTGGGCCTTGCGCCCGGGGCGGGTGACCCTGGTCGGGGCCGCGCTGCTGGTCAAGCGTCGCTCCGACGGCTCGATCGCGATCGAGGGGCTGGAGGACCTGGGGCATAAGGGCACCGAGGGCAAGGCCCGGGGCGTGCGCCTGCCAGCGCTGGTGGGCCTACGCGACAGCGTGATCGAGTGGCAGAACCTGGCCATCGGCGGGCGCCCCATGCGCTTCGACCAGGTGGATCTGACCCTGCTGAGCGATGGCCAGCACCACCAGCTGGACGCAAGTCTGCGCACGCCGGGTGAATCCGGGGGGCGCATCCAGCTGGCGGCCGATCTGGTCGGACAGCCCGACCATCCCAGAGGCTGGGTTGCCGATGTCTACCTGGCTGGCGAGCGCCTCCCCTTGTCGAGACTGCTGCGTGACCGACTGCCCAAGACCTATGCCTTCGACTCCGGGGCCGTCGACCTGCGCACCTGGAGCCGCTGGGAAGGTGGCCGGCTGGCGGCGGTTACTGGCCGAGTCGATCTGGACCAGGTCGCCCTCCGGGAATTGACCCGGGGCAGAGAGCTCGGGCTGGCGCGTGCGGGAGGGCGATTTCGCTGGCGGCGCACCCCCGGAGGGTGGCGACTGGATACGGCGGGTGTGCAGCTGGAGCGACTGGGTCGGCGCTGGCCCGAGACCCGCTTCTCCCTGGCGAGCGAGCTGGACACCGGCGGGCGCGTCCGGGTGCGCTTCGGCGCGGATTTCCTGCGGATCGAGGATCTGCTTACCCTGACCCGGATGTTTCCGCTGCCGGATACTCGCCTCACACAGGCACTGGCCGTGGCCGAGCCCGCAGGGGACCTGCGGGACCTGGCCTTGAGCTATGCGGAGACCGACGCCGAGCCTCATTGGTCTCTCAGGGGCCGGGTGGACCATCTGAGCGTCCACCCTTGGGAGAGGCTCCCCGGGGTTTCCCAGCTGGACGCCCGGTTCTGGATCGATCAGACCCGCGGCTGCGTGAATCTGGACGGCGAGGACCTGTTGGTCGATCTGCCCAGGCTGTTCCGCTGGCCCTTGGTGCTGGAGCAGCTCGACGGTACGCTGGACTGGCAGCGTGTCGCCGAAGGCTGGCGCATCGAGTCCTCCGACATCCGCGCCATCAGCCCCGGCATCCGAACCCGCTCTCGGCTGCGTCTCGATCTTCCCGGCCACGCCGAGGTCTCGCCCTGGCTCGACCTGCAGGTCGATTTCTCGGACGGCAGGGGGGCCAGGGCCAACCGCTATTACCCGGTCGGGGTCATGTCCCCCAAATTGGTCGCTTGGCTGGATCGGGCCATCGTCAACGGGCGGATCACCTCGGGCAGCGCGCTCTTGAGAGGCACCCTGCGAGACTTCCCCTTCCATCGCAGCAACAATGGACGCTTCGAGGTGTTGTTCGGGGTACAGGGCTTGGTGCTCGACTATCACACCGAATGGCCCAGGCTGGAAGAGGTCAACGCCGATGTGGCCTTCGTCAACAACACTTTCGATGCCAGGATCTATCAGGGCTACCTGTTCCAGAGCCAGGTGGCGGAGGCTAGGGCCCACCTGGACAGTCTGCGTCCGACCTCACGACTGCATGTGACCGGATCGGTGCGCAGCTCTGTCGGCGACAACCTGCGTCTGCTGCGCGAGACCGCCTTGGCGCACAGCTTCCGGGAGATGACCCGAGGGCTGACCGGCGAGGGGCCCACGCGAGTCGACATCGACCTGAGTCTCCCGGTGAGCCGAAAGACCAAGGCCCCTCTGAAGCTGGCGGGCAGCGTCCATTTCGACCAGTCGAGACTCGCGCTGCCCGAATGGGACCTTGACCTGCGGAAGCTCCGAGGCCGCCTCGACTTCACCGAGACAGCCGTTTCCGCTAAAGGCATCCAGGCCCGAGCCTTCGCCAGTCCCGTGCTGCTGGACGTGGCCACGGAGACCGATGGTCGGCCGCTAACCCGGGTCTTGGCCAAGGCCCGTCTGGACCGGGAGGTCCTGCTGGACCGAGCCCCTCCCGCACGATTTCTTCGGCCCGAGGGGGCCGCCGACTGGATTTTGGAGCTCGACATTCCCCACAAATTCGGAGGCTTGCCGCGGCCTCCGCGACTGATCTTGCAGAGCGATCTGGATGGCTTGTCGCTGGGCGTCCCTGCGCCCTTGGGCAAGACCGCCGGCGAAAAACGACCCTTGAGCGTATCCCTTGATCTCACTGACGGGGCGGACTATCCGCTCGAGCTCAGCTACGATGGCCTAGTCGACGCCCGGCTGTTGCTGGCCCCGAGGCCGAGAGGAGACCCGAAGGTGCTCAAGGGTGGCATTAGGCTGGGCGGAGGACAGGCCGAGCTGCCCGCCCGCGAGGGGCTCATGATCCGTGGGCGAGTGCCACGGCTGGATCTCGCTCCCTGGCTCGGCCTGGCCAAGCGGGCGGAGCAGGCGGGGGGTGAGTCCACGCCCATCGCCGTGAACGGGCTGGACCTCGAGGTGGAAGACCTTCACCTGGGCGACACCCTGGACCTGGGCCAGGTCGCCCTCGATATCTCTCCGAGCGCGGAGGGCTGGTCGGGCGCGGTGGATGGCACCTATTTCAACGGGTTTCTGAGCATCCCGCGCAATCTGGAGGTGGCGCCTATCAAGGCGCGGCTCGGGACGATGCATCTGAATCTGTCTCACAAGGACCTCCCTGCATCGGAGCAGCAGGAGTCCGGCCCGTCCCTGGTGGATCCCAGAGGCCTGCCCGGCCTGGATCTGGATGTGACCAGCCTGGAGATGAACGGTAAGGACCTGGGTCAGATGTCTCTGCGCACCGAGCGGGTGCCCGAGGGCGTCAAGCTGAGTCACATGAAGATAGATTCCAAGCAGCTCCAGCTGCTGGCCAGCGGGGGCTGGATCAGGGCAGGAGGGGCCGACCCGGTCTCCAAGCTGGACTTCACGCTCGAGACCAAGCAGCTCGGCGAGCTGCTCTCGGTGCTCGGCTTCGACCAGACGGTCGAGGGTCGCGACGCCCGTCTCGAGGCGACGCTGGAGTGGCCCGGCAGTCCGATCGACATGAGGCAGAAGGCGTTGAGCGGCGAGCTGTCCATGACGATCGGAGCGGGCCGCTTCCTGGAGCTGGACCCCGGCGTAGGTCGGGTGTTCGGGCTGCTCAGCCTCGGCACCCTGCAGCGCCGCCTGAGCCTGAACTTCTCCGACTTGGTGGACAAGGGTCTGAGCTTCGACAAAGTGCAGGGGGACTTTCGGTTCGACGAAGGAGACGCCTATACCCAGAACCTGATGATCCGGGGACCGTCGGCACGCATCGAAATCGCCGGGCGCATCGGTCTGATGCGGCGGGATTTCGCGCAGGAGGTCACGGTGACCCCGGAGTTCAGCTCTTCTCTGCCCGTGGCGGGTGCCCTGGCTGGCGGCCCTGCCGTCGGTGCTGCCCTACTGGTGGCGGACCGTCTCGTGGGCGAGCGGGTCAATCGCATGGGCAGCGCCCGTTACGAGGTGTCCGGCCCCTGGGCGGACCCCCACATCGAGAAGCTGCAGCGCAACGCCGGCTCCCGCGCCGAGGCCGAGGTCGGACCCGGGAAGCCCCGGGGGGCGGCTCCGGCCACAATCCGATAACCCGGGCGATCGTCGTCCCGGGGGTCCCTGCAAAGCCGCAGGACGCGGTGGCTGGAGGCCGCGCACTGGTGCTATCCTGCTCGCTCATTTCTAAACATCACCAGCCAATGACCGACGAATCGCCCAGGATCGCCGCCATACAGATGGCGAGCGGGCCGAACGTGAGTGCCAACCTACTCGAGGTGGAGCGGTTGGTCGGGGAGGCCGTCGAGGCGGGCGCACGCCTGGCGGTTCTGCCCGAGAACTTCGGCTTCATGGGCAAGGCCGAGCGGGATCTGCTAACCGTCAAGGAGAGCGAGGGTGTCGGCCGCCTCCAGTCGTTCGTCGCCCAGCTGGCCAGGCGTCACGGTATCTGGATGGTGGCCGGCACCATTCCCCTGCAGGCCGATGAGCCGGACAGGGCTCGCGCCGCCTGTATGGTCTTCAACGACCAGGGGGAGCGGGTGGCACGCTACGACAAGATCCACCTGTTCGACGTCTACCTGGTGGACACGGAGGAGCATTACGCGGAGTCCGAGACCGTCGAGCCGGGAGACCGGGTGGTGGTCCTGGATACCCCGTTCGGGCGGGTCGGCCTGGCGGTCTGCTACGACCTGAGGTTCCCGGAGATGTTCCGGCGGATGCTGGACATGGGCGCCGAGATCTTCTGCCTACCCGCCGCCTTCACCGCCATCACCGGCAAGGCTCACTGGGAGATCCTGGTGCGGGCCCGGGCCATCGAGAATCTGGCTTATGTGGTCGCTGCCGGCCAGGGTGGCTTCCACCTCAGTGGGCGCGAGACCTACGGCCACAGCATGATCGTCAACCCATGGGGCGTGGTGCTTGGGGAGACGTCACGGGGCGGCGCAGTGGTATGCGCTCCCGTCGAGGGCGGCTATCTCCAGGCCACGCGACGCCGTTTCCCTGCACTGGAGCACCGTCGGCCCGATCGTTTCTAAGCCGGTACTCCGGCGCTCCGTTCAGGTTGCATCTCGCCCCCTGCGCCCACACCTGGATTACCATCGCCAACCGACATCCCCGGTCTCGGTCCGGGGCGGAGTTCCATGAGTGCTATCGACATCGCATGCCGTACCCTGCTGGAGCCCTCCGGCTTGGCCGACAGGCACCTGGACCGGGTGATGGATCAGCTGGTCAGCCCCCGCATCGACGCCGCTGATGTCTTTTTCGAGGCGAGTCGCCTCGAGTCCTGGGTGCTCGAAGATGGCATCATCAAGGAGGGGAGCTTTCACATCGACCAGGGAGCCGGGGTCCGCGCCATCAGCGAAGAGAAGACAGGCTTCGCCTACACAGACGAGATCCACTCGGCCAGTCTGTTGGAGGCCGCACGCACTGCCCGGGCCGTCGCACGGGGTGGGGCCGAAGGGAGGGTAAGGGTCAGCCGCGTCTCGGCGGCCCAGTCCCTCTACCAGCCAATGGATCCATTGCAGAGTCTGGGTGACGCCGAAAAGGTGGATCTGTTGCGGCGGGTCGATGCCGAGGCGAGGGCGGCGGACCCCCGCATTGCCCAGGTGATCGTCAGCCTGGTGGCGGCCCATGACGTGGTCCTGGTGGCCTCCAGCGACGGCCGCCTAAGCGCCGACGTGCGCCCGCTGGTCAGACTGAGCGTCAGTGTCATCGCCGAGCAGAAGGACCGTCGAGAGCAGGGCTCCAGTGGCGGCGGGGCTCGCCGCGGACTCGACTTCTTCCTCGAGGACGATCGCGCCCTGGGCTTTGCCCGGGAGGCCGTACGCCAAGCGCTAGTCAATTTGGAGGCCGTCGACGCCCCGGCAGGCACCATGACCGTGGTACTTGGCGCCGGCTGGCCGGGCGTGCTGCTTCACGAGGCCGTGGGACACGGCCTGGAAGGCGACTTCAACCGCAAGGGCACGTCGGCCTTTTCCGGGCGTCTCGGCGAACGGGTAGCCTCGGAGCTGTGCACCGTCGTCGACGACGGCACTTTGCCGGGTCGCCGGGGCTCCCTGAACATCGACGACGAGGGCACCCCGAGCCAGCGAACCCTGCTGATCGAGAACGGGGTGCTGCGCGGCTATATGCAGGACAAGCTCAACGCTCGCCTGATGGGCCAGAGCCCGACGGGCAACGGTCGGCGTGAGTCCTATGCGCACCTGCCCATGCCGCGGATGACCAACACCTATATGCTGGCCGGTCCTCATGGCCGGGACGAGATCATCGCCTCGGTCGATAAGGGCCTCTACGCGCTGAGCTTCGGCGGTGGGCAGGTGGACATCACCTCGGGGAAGTTCGTCTTCTCGGCCAGCGAGGCCTATCTGATCGAGCAGGGCAGGGCGACCCGCCCAGTGAAGGGGGCGACCCTGATCGGCAACGGTCCCGACGTGCTGACCCGGGTCAGCATGGTCGGCGATGACCTTGCCTTGGACGAGGGTGTGGGCACCTGCGGCAAGGAAGGACAGAGCGTGCCGGTAGGCGTCGGCCAGCCGACCCTGCGGGTGGAGCAGCTGACCGTGGGCGGCACCGCCTGAACCGAGTGGAATTCCGATGAGCGACGACATGCAAGAGCGCCTCGCCGAGCTCCAGCAGAAGGTCTCCGATCTGCTGCGCGAGGCCGAGCGTCAGGGCGCCAGTGCGGCCGAGGCCGGCGCCGGCAACGATGCGGGCCTGGAGCTGACGGTGCGCCTCGGCGAGGTGGAGACCATCGAGCACACCCGGGACAACAGCCTTGGCGTGACCGTCTACTTCGGCACGCGCAAGGGCTCGGCCAGCACCACCGACCTGAGCGAATCCGCCATCCGGGACACGGTGGGCGCCGCCTGCAACATCGCACGCCATACCGAGGCGGATGCATACGCGGGGTTGGCCGACGCCGAGCTCATGGCGGGCGAGATCCCGTGGCTGGATTTGTACCATCCCTGGCCGATCGGCGTCGAAAGGGCCACCGAGCTTGCCCTGGCGTGCGAGGATGCGGCCCGCGCGGGCGATCCTCGGATCGCCAACTCCGAGGGGGCTACCCTGAGTACGGCGAGCGGCGTCCGGGTCTACGGCAACAGTCACGGCTTCGTCGGCGGCTTTCCTTCGAGCCGCCACAGCCTCAGCTGTGCCGTGATCGGCGCCGACGCCCAGGGCATGCAGCGAGACTACTGGTATACGGTGGCCCGGGCGCCGGAAGATCTCGAGGCGGCCGAGTCGGTGGGGCGCCGCGCAGCCCAGCGGGCCCTGGCGCGGCTGGGGTCGCGCAAGATCACCACCCGCGCCGCGCCCGTGGTGTTCGCCGCGGATGTGGCAGTCTCGCTGCTGCGCAGCTTGCTGGGGGCGATCCGGGGCAGCAGCCAGTACCGCCGGTCGACCTTTTTGCTCGACGCACTGGGAGAGCGGGTGTTTCCCGACTTCGTGCGCATCCACGAAGACCCCTTGCTGCCCCGGGGACTGGCCAGCGCGTCCTTCGATGCCGAGGGAGTGGCGACCCGGCCCCGGGACTGGGTGGCGGAGGGTCTGCTCCAGGGCTATGTGCTCGATAGCTATTCGGCCCGCAAGCTGGGGATGCAGACCACGGGCAATGCCGGGGGCACCCGCAATGTCACCCTGGTGCCGGGTGATCTGGATCTGGGCGGGCTGCTAGAGGAGATGGGGAGTGGGCTGCTAGTGGCCGAGCTGATGGGCCAGGGCACCAATCTGGTGACCGGCGATTATTCCCGCGGGGCGGCGGGCTTCTGGGTCGAGGGCGGCGAGATCCTATATCCCGTGGAAGAGATCACTGTTGCGGGCAACCTGCGCGATATGTTCGCCGGTCTCGTTGCGGCAGGTCGCGACCTGGAGTGCCGAGGCAGCGTCAGGACCGGCTCGTGGCTGCTAGACTCGATGACGATCGCGGGAGAGTGACTCAGGGACGCGGCGCCGGGGCGGACCTGAGCTTGCGGCCGCTGCCCGACTCCATGAGGATGCGTCGCCCCCCGAGCTTTGCGGCACTTGGCGGAAGGTGTCGGCGACAGACGCGACATCGAAACGCCGGAAATTGCGCGGGATCACGGCGAGTTCGTCGCCGCCCAAGCGGGCCAGCAGGTCCTCGTTGCGTAGCCGCGCCTGCAGCTGACGCGCCACCTCGACCGGGACCGCTTCGAGATGGTCGAGCAGCATCCAGACGGAGGAGCGGCGCTCGGTCACCCAGTCGCGCGGCCTCGTCGGTGGGGCCCATGGACAAGACCACCGCGGGCGTCTTGGACAAGGGAGGGCTGCCCAGCAGGCCGGGGGTGTTGGACGGCCCGCTGGGCTCGCTGGCCGGGGGCGCCGGCGCCAAGTCGATACCCGGGGGACGCCACAGACTCCCCGGCCCGGCCGCCATGACCCGATGGCCACATGCCGATTAGCAGATTGAATGCCCGCATCCGACAATTGGATTGGCGTGAAAAGGGGCCCTTGGGTAAGCTTCACGCGTTTGTTCGGTCACGAAAATGCGCCTCCTTCGCGTATTGCTTACGCCTGTTTTCGGTTAGAATCCCCGGCTCGCTGAGTTGAAGGCAATTGCCGACAGGGTCCCTGAGGGCATGATTCGGATCCCCGACCTCACCGACACGGTACGGGCGTGCGCGAGTATGACGACCTGACCGAATGCCTGGTCTCCCTGCTGCAGGCCCAGGCCGATCACTTCGCCAAGGAGCGAGGCGACCTGCCCGACACACATCGCTGAGCAGCCGACGCCCTCGAGGCAGAGACAAACCCCACCTGCCGGCTGCACCACCTGGAATACTGAGCCAAGAAACCCGACCAGGAGAGATCCTCCATGACAGCCAAGAATGCCTTCTACGCCCAATCCGGCGGTGTCACCGCGGTCATCAACGCCTCCGCCTGCGGGGTGATCGAGACGGCCCGCCGACACCCGAACAAGATCGCCAACGTCTACGCCGGGCGCAACGGCATCATCGGGGCCCTGACCGAGGACCTGATCGACACCAGCCAGGAATCGGATGAGGCCATCGCCGCCCTGCGCTACACGCCTTCCGGGGCTTTCGGCTCCTGCCGCTATAAGCTCAAGAGCCTGGAGCAGAACCAGCGCGAGTACGAGCGGCTGATCGAGATCTTCAAGGCCCACGACATCGGCTACTTCTTCTACAACGGTGGCGGCGATTCGGCCGACACCTGCCACAAGGTCTCCCAGCTGTCCGAGACCATGGGCTTTCCGATCCAGGCGATGCACGTGCCCAAGACCGTCGACAACGACCTGCCGATCACCGACAACTGCCCCGGCTTCGGCTCGGTGGCCAAGTACATCGCGGTGTCCACCCGCGAGGCCAGCTACGATGTGCGCTCTATGGCAAAGACCTCGACCAAGATCTTCGTCCTCGAGGTGATGGGTCGCCATGCGGGATGGATCGCCGCGGCCGGCGGGCTGGCCGCTGACGCCGAGAACGATATCCCGGTCCTGATCCTGTTCCCCGAGATCGAGTTCGACCAGGATCGCTTCCTCGCCCAGGTCACGGAGAAGGTCCAGATGTTCGACTACTGCACGATTGTGGTCTCCGAGGGGGCCAAGTGGCCGGACGGCCGCTTTTTGGCCGAGCAGGGCACCCGCGACGCCTTCGGTCACGCCCAGCTGGGCGGTGCCGCACCCGTGGTGGCCAACATGATCAAGGACGCTTTCGGCTACAAGTTCCACTGGGCCGTGGCCGACTACCTCCAGCGCGCCGCCCGTCACCTGGCCTCCAAGACCGACGTCGAGCAGGCCTATGCCATGGGCAAGGCGGCAGTAGAGATGGCCATCGCCGGTGACAATGCAATCATGCCCACCATCGTGCGCGCCTCGGCGAACCCCTACGCCTGGGAGGTCGGCAAGGCGCCCTTGTCGGAGGTGGCAAACGTCGAGAAGTACATGCCCCGGGAGTTCATCTCCGAGGACGGGTTCGGAATCACGCCCGCCTGCCGCGAGTATCTAGTGCCGCTGATCCAGGGCGAGGAGTATCCGCCCTTCGAGCAAGGCATGCCCAAGTACGTCACGCTCAAGAATATCGCGGTGCCCAAGAAGCTCAACACCGCGTTCGATCTCTAGGCCGCGAACTGAGGGGGGCTGGCAGCCCCCCTTTTTCCGCCTCTGAGGATCCTTGTTCCAGACCGGAGAGCCCTCCCATGACCCCCGCCCGCGCCCGCGAGCTGATCCTCCCCCAGATAGGTTTCGGCGGAGGCTACAACCGCAATGCCGTCCGTCTTATCCTCGCCGAGGTCCAGCGCGAGCAGGGACAGGACGAGGTCGACCGGATCATCCGCGAGCTGGGTCTCGAGGAGGCGTTCGGACTGAAGGTCGGAACCGATTTTTCAAAGGTTACGGGCTAGAAGACTGAAGGTTTATACATAAAGAGGAGACGACGATGAATGCGGGGCTGATATTCGCCCTGGTCTGCGCCGTGGTGGCGCTGGCCTACGGCTTGGTTTCTGTGAAGTGGGTTCTCAAACAGCCGGAAGGCAACGAGCGGATGCGAGAGATCGCGGCTGCGATCCAAGAGGGCGCCAGCGCCTATCTGAATCGCCAGTACACCACGATCGGCATCGTCGGTGTCGTGCTGCTGGCCATCCTCTGGTATGGGCTGGGCACCGCCACCGCTGTCGGCTTCGCCATCGGCGCCATCTTGTCCGGCGCGGCGGGCTACATCGGGATGAACATCTCGGTGCGCTCCAACCTTCGCACGGCCCAGGCGGCCCACGACGGCCTGAACGCCGCGCTGCAGATCGCCTTTCGTGGCGGTGCCATCACTGGCATGCTGGTGGTCGGCCTCGGTTTGCTGGGTGTGGCCGGCTACTACGCCATCCTCCAGGCCATGGGCGTGCAAGACGTCCTGCACCCGCTGATCGGCCTGGCCTTCGGCGGCTCGCTGATCTCCATCTTCGCCCGTCTGGGCGGCGGCATCTTCACCAAGGGTGCGGACGTGGGCGCCGACATCGTGGGCAAGGTCGAGGCCGGCATCCCGGAGGACGACCCCCGCAACCCCGCGGTCATCGCCGACAATGTGGGCGACAACGTCGGCGACTGCGCCGGCATGGCCGCCGACCTGTTCGAGACCTACGCGGTCACCGTGGTGGCCACGATGCTGCTGGGCCACCTGCTGATCTCCGATGCCTCGGCGGTTCTCTACCCGCTGGTGCTCGGTGGCGTGTCCATCATCGCCTCGGTGATCGGCACCTTCTTCGTCAAGGCGAAGGAAGGGGATGCCAAGATCATGACCGCCCTCTACAAGGGCCTGATCGTCGCCGGGGTGATCGCGGCCGTAGCCTTCTACTTCGTCACCGACTACATGATGGGTGGCGTGGTCATCCCGGGGGTCGGCAACACCACCATGGCGCTCTTCGGCTCCGCCTTGATCGGTCTGGCGCTGACCGCCGCCATGGTGGTCATCACCGAGTACTACACCGCCACCGAGTTCTCCCCGGTGCGCCACATCGCCGAGGCCTCTACCACGGGTGACGGCACCAACGTGATCGCCGGCCTGGGCGTGTCCATGAAGGCCACCGCCGCGCCGGTGCTCGCCGTGTGCGCGTCCATCTGGGGCGCCCATGACCTGGCCGGCCTCTACGGCATCGCCGTGGCCGCCACCTCCATGCTCTCCATGACCGGCATCATCGTGGCCCTGGATGCCTACGGCCCCATCACCGACAACGCCGGCGGCATCGCCGAGATGGCCGAGCTGGACGAGAAGATCCGCAACATCACCGACCCGCTGGACGCGGTGGGCAACACCACCAAGGCGGTGACCAAGGGCTATGCCATCGGCTCGGCGGGCTTGGCCGCCCTGGTGCTGTTCGCCGACTTCACCAACACCCTGAGCCACGAGGGCATGTCTGTGAGCTTCGAGCTGTCGGATCCAGCCGTCCTGATCGGCCTGTTCATCGGCGGCCTGGTGCCCTACCTGTTCGGCTCCATGGCGATGGAGGCGGTGGGCCGCGCCGCGGGCGGCATTGTCAACGAGGTACGCCGCCAGTTCCGCGAGAAGCCCGGCATCATGGATCACACCGAAAAGCCCGATTACGGCCGCGCGGTGGACATGCTCACCAAGGCCGCCATCAAGGAGATGATCATTCCCTCCCTGCTGCCCGTGCTCATGCCCATCGTGGTCGCCTTCGGCATGGGCTGGCTGATGTCGGGAGACCCCCTGTCGGGCGCCAAGGCGCTGGGTGGGCTGCTGATCGGCACCATTGTCACCGGCCTGTTCGTGGCCATCTCCATGACCACCGGGGGTGGCGCCTGGGACAACGCCAAGAAGTACATCGAGGACGGCCACTACGGCGGCAAGGGATCCGACGCCCACAAGGCGGCGGTCACGGGAGACACCGTGGGCGACCCCTACAAAGACACCGCCGGCCCCGCAGTCAACCCGCTGATCAAGATCATCAACATCGTGGCGCTGCTGATCGTGCCCCTGCTGTGATGCGGAAGATCCGGGGAGGCGCCCTTGCCTCCCCGGCTTGCCATCCGTTATCGTTACGCTAAGAGGTCGGTGTCGCACCGGCCTCTTGGCATTTGGGAGACAGCCGATGAACCTCGACCGAGTCACCTCCGGGCCCCATCTTCCCGACGAGATCAACGTCGTGATAGAGATCCCTGCCCACTCGGACCCGGTGAAGTACGAGCTGGACAAGAAGACTGGGGCCATGTTCGTCGACCGCTTCATGTCTACCGCCATGCATTATCCCTGCAACTACGGCTATGTCCCACACACCCTGTCCAAGGACGGAGACCCGGTGGACGTTTTGGTGCTCACCCCCTATCCGTTGATCTCCGGCTCGGTCATTCGGTGCCGGCCGGTCGGAGTGCTCAAGATGACCGACGAGTCCGGCGACGACGCCAAGGTCCTCGCCGTGCCCATCGACAAGCTGTGCAAAGGCTATCGCAAGGTCAAGAGCTTTCGCGACCTGCCCGAAGAGCTGCTCAATCGCCTCGCCCACTTCTTCGAGCACTACAAGGACCTGGACGAGGGCAAGTGGGTGCGGGTGGAGGGCTGGGGTGGCGTCGACCAGGCCATGAAGGAGATCATGGACAGCCTCGCGCTGTTCGAAGACGCGCCGGAGAGGCCGAACTTCTAGCGGCCAGCGACCAGCGACCAGCAGCCAGCAGCCAGCAGCCAGCAAGAATATAATTTGGCTTTGCCGTCATAGCTGGTAGCGGGTAGCTGGAACCTGGAACCTCCTATGAGAATCTGCATCCTTGTCCCCAACTCCCTGGAGCAAGACCGGGGCCGGGAGGCGGGCTAGATGAGCCAGCTCACCCACTTCGACGGTCAGGGTCGTGCCCAGATGGTGGATGTGGGCGATAAGCCATCGACTCACCGAGTGGCCGTCGCTGAGGGCCGCATTCGCATGCGCTCCGAGACCCTCTTGCTGATCGAGACAGGCGGTCACACGAAGGGCGACGTGCTGGGTATCGCCCGGATCGCGGGGATCATGGGAGCCAAGCGGACCGGCGAGCTGGTTCCTCTGTGCCATCCGCTCACCCTGACCCGAGTGACGGTGGATCTGGAGTCGGAGCGAGAGGGGCCGGCGGTGCATTGTCGCGCCACCGTCGAGACCCAGGGTCCGACTGGGGTCGAGATGGAGGCCCTATGCGCCGTGCAGATTGCCCTGCTGACCGTCTACGACATGTGCAAGGCGGTGGACCGGGGAATGGAGATCGCTGACGTACGCTTGCTCGAAAAGCAAGGGGGGAGATCCGGACATTGGCATCGAGCGCCGGAGCCTTGAACCTAGAAACGGCAGTTGGACGGCAGCGAGACGGTCCACGGCGTCCTCGCACACTTGACCGACTAACCCGGATCCCTTTCGCCCCGGTCCGCTGCCCGACCTGCTCAGCGATTGCGCTGGGTCTCGAAGCGAAAAGGGGCCTCTATCGGCGTGCCGTCCAACTCCATCAGGACCCGGGCCTCCCAGACCATGACGTTGCGTACGCAGACCGGCAATATGGCCTTGCCGGTGTAGTAGCCGTCAGTGCTCGGTTGCAGGTCTGCCCGATTCAGCCCCATGTCCATGTTCACCCCGGCGAAATCCACCGTCACATCCGATGGGGAGGCCCCTTCGACCCGTACCTCCAGCTCCAACGGCTGCATCGCGGGGATGGGGTGAGGGAGAATCGACAGGCTGACTCGCCCCCCTGTGGGCAGCTCGGAGCTGCAGCTCGAGCGGTGAAGGTCGCACTGAGTATCGAGCGCGGCCATTGCCGCCGTCGTCGGCTCAAGAAGGTGGCGCAGGCTCATGAGCGTACCGAGCGCCGACGCGGCCAGCAGCAGGCCCAGGGCCGCCCAAAGGTGCTGGCGCGTGGGGCTCGGGGTCTCGGAATCGGGTACTGGGGACATCCGCTGGTACACTGAACTGAATTTGGGGCCCGGATTTTTCACGAAGGAACCGCAGAGACGCGGAGGACGCTGAGAAAACAACGGGTTGCGGGAGATCGAGAACAACTGCTCTTGGATGCGCCCAAGTCGTCCCGATTCTGGAACTGCCATCATGTTGAATACTCTGCGTTCTCTGCGTTCTCTGTGCCTCTGCGGTGAATTTTTTCGGTCTCGCTTCAAACGCCAGAGCCGTCGTTCGGCTGGGGTGCACCAAGCCATGATATCAACAGTATCGCCATGAGTTTGAGGTCCAGTCCTCCTTGAATCCCTATTACCGGCGTGCACACTTTCTCGTCAGTGCCGCTACGCTCGCGCAGGCGCCGGCGGATGAGGGTCTGGAAGTGGCCTTTGCAGGCCGGTCGAATGCCGGCAAGTCGAGCGCCATCAATGCCTTGTGCGATCAAAAGGCCCTGGCCAAGACAGGCAAGGCCCCGGGTCGGACCCGGCTGCTGAATTTCTTTGCCCTGGACGGGCGGTGCCGCTTGGTGGATCTGCCCGGCTACGGCTTCGCCCGGGTTCCCGAAGCAGTCAAGCGGCAATGGGAGAGGTCGATGCTCGACTACCTGAGCAAGCGCCACTCGCTGCAGGGGCTGATGTTGGTGATGGACGTTCGCCACCCGCTCAAAGAGTTCGACCTTCAGCTACTCGACTGGGCCTCCAATTCGGGGCTGGAGACCCACATCCTGCTAACCAAAGCGGACAAGCTCTCGCGCGGCGCGGCGAGCAGTAGCCTGCATCAGACTCGCAGGGCCTTGGGGCGGGCGGGCTTCGCCGGTGTGTCGGTGCAGCTCTTTTCCGCTCTCAGGCATCAGGGAATCGAAGAGGCCCATTCCAAGCTCGATGGGTGGCTGGAAAAAAAAAGCCCCGTCAGCTAAAGGGGGACGCTGATGGGGCCCAGTTTCTCCCGGCTTGGGGCGACCGGGAGGTCGGGCCGCTAAGGGAGGGAGATGCGGCCCTTACGCCTGTCGGCGTACACAAGAATAGACAGGCGTCATCCGGAAAAGTTTTCCCGTCGCCGAATTATTTTTCGAGCGGCCGGTCAGTGGGCCTCGTCCCAGTTGCGTCCCGCCCCTATGTCTACGACCAGGGGTACGCGCAGCTCGGCGGCCCCTTCCATGTGGACCCGAATCTGCGGGGCGATGGCGTCCAGCCGCCCTTCCGGGACCTCCAGCACCAGCTCGTCGTGGACCTGCATGATCATGCGCGCCCCGGGGTCTTCGGCCTGGAGCCAGCCATCCACCGCGATCATCGCGCGCTTGATGATGTCGGCTGCCGTGCCCTGCATGGGCGCGTTGATGGCGGTACGCTCCGCCGCCGCTCGTCGCTGGCCGTTGCGCGAGGCAATCTCGGGCAGATAGAGCCGTCGCCCGAGCAGAGTCTCGACAAACCCCTGCTCCCGTGCCTGCTCCCGGATGCGGTCCATAAAGGCCCGCACCCCGGGGTAGCGCTCGAAATAGAGGTCTACGTACTCCTGGGCTAGCCCCCGCTGAATGCCCAGCTGGCGGGCCAGCCCGAAGGCGGACATACCGTACATCAGGCCGAAATTGATCGCCTTGGCGGAGCGGCGCTGGTCATTGGTGACCCGATCCGGCGACGCACCGAACACCTCGGCGGCGGTGGCGCGATGGATGTCCTGGCCCTGGTCGAAGGCCCGCAGCAGCGCTGCGTCCTCCGAAAGGTGGGCCATGATGCGAAGCTCGATCTGGGAGTAGTCCGCCGCCATCATGGCGAAGCCTTCCTCCGGGACGAAGGCCTGGCGGATACGCCGGCCCTCCGCCGTGCGTATCGGTATGTTCTGCAGGTTGGGGTCCGAGGAGGACAGCCGCCCGGTCGCCGCCACCGCCTGATGATAGGAGGTATGGACCCGACCGGTATTCGGGTTGATCATCTCCGGGAGCTTGTCCGTGTAGGTGGAGCGCAGCTTCGACAGGCTCCGGTGCTCCAGTATCCGGGCCGGCAGATCATGGCCCTGGTCGGCCAGTTCCTGGAGCACCGACTCGGCGGTGGAAGGCGCCCCCTTGGGTGTCTTGGACACCACGGGCAGGCCCAGCTCCTCGAAGAAGATCTCGCCGATCTGCTTGGGTGAGCCCAGATTGAAGCGGTGTCCGGCCAGCGCGTAGGCCTGCTCTTCGAGGGCATGGATGCGCTCGGCCAGCTCCCGACTCTGGGCAGCCAGCATGCGCCGATCCACCCGAACGCCCAGGCGCTCCATCCGCGAGAGCACGGGCACCAGGGGCATCTCGATCTGCTCGAACAAGGCCTTGAGCGGTGTCTCCGACTCGATACGCGGCCACAGGGTCTCGTGCAGGCGCAGGGTCACTTCGGCGTCTTCGGCGGCGTAAGGACAGGCCTGCTCCAGGGGAACCTGATCGAAGCCGATCTGCCCCGGCCCCTTGCCGGCCACTTCCTCGTAGTGGATGGTCCTGTGGCCCAGATACTTGGTGGCCAGGGAGTCCATGTCGTGACGGGTGGCCGTGGAGTCCAGCACATAGGACTCCAGCATGGTGTCGAAGCGCACCCCTTGCAGCTCGATTCCGTAGCGGGCGAGCACGCTCATGTCGTACTTAATGTTCTGGCCGACCTTGGCGCGTTGTGCGTCCTGCAGCAGGGGCCTGAGCCGATCGAGCACCCGATCCCGGTCCAGCTGTTCGGGTACACCCGGATAACGGTGGTCCAGGGGGACATAGGCAGCACGGCCCGGCCGGACGCACAGCGAAAGCCCCACCAGCTCGGCGCGCATATAATCCAAGCTGGTGGTCTCTGTGTCGACGGCGAAGAGTTGCGACTTGCCCAGGGCCGCCAGCCAGGTGTCGAGGGCCGCCTCGTCCAAGACCAGCTCGTAGTTGGAGCTGGGGGAATCTCGTTCTGTGTTCACCCCGGGCTCTTTTTCGCCGACCTCCAATGTCTGGAGCAGCCGTCGGGCCTCCAGGCGGGTGTACCAGTCCCGAAGGCCGGGCAGGTCCGGATCGCCCAGGCGCAGATCCTCGACCTCGACGTCCAGCTCCAGATCGCACTTGATGGTCACCAGCTCCCGGGAGATCGGGAGCTGGTCCAGGCTGGCGCGCAGGCTCTCCCCGATTTTGCCCTTGATCTCGTCGGCGTGGGCGACCAGCCCGTCCAGGGACCCGTATTGGTCGAGCCATTTGGCGGCGGTCTTGGGACCGCACTTGGGCACCCCGGGCACATTGTCGACGGTGTCGCCGACCAGGGCGAGAAAGTCCACCATCCTTTCCGGCGGGACGCCGAACTTGGCGACCACCCCGTCCCTGTCCATCAGGCTATTGGTCATGGTGTTGATCAGGGTCACCCGATCGTCCACCAGTTGGGCCAGGTCCTTGTCACCGGTGGAGACCAGCGTGTGCATCCCCTGTAGGCTGGCCTGACGGGCCAGGGTCCCGATCACGTCATCCGCCTCGACCCCTGGGACTACCAGCAGGGGCAGCCCCATGGCCTGTACGATCGTCTTGAGCGGCTCGATCTGGGCCCTCAGCTCCTCGGCCATCGGCGGGCGATTGGCCTTGTAGTCGGGGTAGATGTCTTCCCGGAAGGTCGGTCCGGACGCGTCGAAGACGACTGCTACGCTCTCCGGCCCATAGTCGTCGAGCAGCTTGCGCAGCATATTGATCACACCCACCACCGCTCCGGTCGGCTCGCCCTTGGAGTTGGATAAGGGAGGCAGCGCATGGAAGGCGCGAAACAGATAGGAGGAGCCGTCGACTAGCACGAAGGGCGGTTGCTCGGTCATGGTGCGCGTACTCGCAAGAGCCGGCCCGGATGCCGGAGCGGCCATGATACAGCGCCCCAAGGTGGAACGACGTCGGGCCGCCGGATTCGCCGGCCGCGGGCGAGGACTCGTCCGATCGGTTACCTGGCCGAAAGATCCAGCCCGAAAAATGCACCGCAGAGGCGCAGAGCACGCAGAGTATTGAAAATGATGGCAGCTTCAGAATCGGGACGACTTCGGAGCATCCAAGAACAGTTGCTCTTGATATCCCGCAACCCTTTGTTTTCTCAGCGTCCTCTGCGTCTCTGCGGTTCGTTCGTGAAAAATCCGGGCTAGTACGACACGCAGGGTTCTATGCTGCGGTAGCCGTGGCTGGCGGTCTACTCGGGGCTCGCCCTCTGAATCAATCCAGGTGCTCGCGCACGAAGGGGATGGTGAGCTTTCGCTGGGCGGCCAGGGACAGGGTGTCCAGGCGGTCGAGGACGGCAAGCAGAGATTGCAGATCCCGCTCCCGACGAGTGATCAGATAGCGGGCGACCTCATGGGGGAGATGCATGCCGCGGCGTCTTGCGCTTTGCACCAGTATCGCGTGCTTGTCACGATCGTCCAGCTCCCTGAGTCTCAGCACCAGGCCCCAGCTGAGTCTGGAGGCCAAGTCGGGCAGCCGCAGCCCCAACCCAGACGGGGGCTGCTCCGCGGCGACAAGCAAACGACCGCCGGCCGAGCGCAGCCGGTTGAACAGGTCGAACAGGACCTCTTCCCATTGCCCTTGGCCGGCGATGGACTGGATGTCGTCGATACACACGAGGTCGAGGTGGTGCAGACCGACGGTCATCTCCGGGCTCAGGGACAGGGCGTCTTCGAGCGGGAGGAAGGCCGGTGTCTGGCCGACCCTCTGGGCGAGCACGGCGGCTGCCTGGAGCAGATGGCTCTTACCGGCCCCCCGTGGGCCCCAGAGAAACGCGAAGGGCTCGCCTCGGCCCGCGGCCAGCTGTCTTACCTGGACCAGTGCCTCGGCATTGCTGCCCGGCAGGAAGGCGTCGAAGTCGGCCCGCTGGTCCAAGCGCAGCTTCAGGGGCAGCTGCGGGATCACGCTTGCTCTGCGTCGCGCTCGGCGGACCAGCGCACGTATAAGCTGGCTCCGATCACCAATCCGAGGCTCAGGCCCACTTCGGCCAGGCCGAGCCAGCGCTCATCCGGGTCGGCGTAGGCCTTTCCTACACCGTGGATGAAATAGAGCAGGCTGAGGAACGCGGCCCAGATGTGGGCTCGGGCACGGCCGTGCAGCAGGCCCCTCAGCGGGAGCAGAAGTGGAAAGGCCAGCACGATCAGCGTCAGGGCCACGGGGAAGTAGCGCGACGGCGAGATCCAGGCGGCCCAGGCGGTGACCAGGACCAGCAGTCCGAAGTAGCTGCCCAGGGTAAGGGCCCGGGTGAGGCGCAGCTTCATGATGCGGCGCGCTCCAGGGCGACTGCGGTGCGCGCGATGCGCCGGCCCAGGGCGCGGCAGAGGCGCTTTTCCTCGTCCGACAAGGGCAGCTTGCTGTCGGCACCCGCCAGGTGGCTCGGGCCGTAGGGGGTTCCGCCCGAGGCGGTATGCAACAGATCCGTGTCCGTGTAGGGCAGGCCGGTGATCAGCATGCCCTGGTGCAGCAGGGGCAGCATCATGGTGACCAGAGTGGTCTCCTGGCCGCCATGCAGGCTCGACGAGGAGGTGAAGACCCCGGCCGGCTTGCCGGCGAGCGCACCCGAGAGCCACAGCTCGCTGGTGCGGTCCAGAAAGTACTTGAGCGGTGCTGCCATATTGCCGAACCGGGTCGGGCTGCCGAGGGCCAGGCCAGCACAGTCGCTCAGGTCTTCGATGCTCGCGTAGGGCGGCCCCTCGGCCGGGATTTCGTCTTCCACCGCCTCGCAGACGGGGGACACGGCGGGTACGGTGCGCAGTCGTCCCTGCAGGCCGGGGACCTCTTCGACGCCCCGGGCGACCTGTCGGGCCATCTCATGGGTTGCGCCATAGCGGCTGTAGTAGAGCACCAGGATATAGGTCATGGTCAGAGCAGCTCGAGCACGGCCTCCGGGGGGCGGCCCAGGGCAGCTCTCCGATCGTCCTTGACGACGATGGGGCGCTCGATTAGTCGGGGATGCTGCACCATGGCGCATATCAGCTGTTGGCGCGAGAGCGAGGCGTCGTCCAGGCCCAGCGCCCTATACTCCTGCTCCTTGCGCCTCATCAGCTCGCGCGGCTCCATGCCGAGCAGGGTGAGCAACCGGTCCAGCTCGGCCTCGCTCGGCGGTGTCTTGAGATACTCTTGGATTTCCGGCTCGGCGCCTCGATCACGCAACAGCTCAAGGGTCTGACGGGATTTGGTGCACCGGGGATTGTGGAAGATCTTCAAGCTCACGGGAGGACGCCTTCTCTCGGTTCGATCGTATCGGGTGTCGATTCTAACCGAGGCAGGCCCGGGGGGCAGCCGCCAGACTGTGGCTTTCGATTCGACCAATCTGTCCGAAGAATCGTTGCTGGCGCTCTCGGGTGTACTGCGTCAGCACCCGATGTCATCAAGTTGGAGCGAGCTTTGGGCAATGAACCAGCTGTTGACCTGAGACCTTTGACGGTGGACCCCATGAAGCTTCGAACGCCCGGCAAGATCCCGATTCCGCCGCTGCTGGCTCGAGGGCCGATGCATGTGATCCGCGAAACCCTGCAGTTCCTCCAGATGCTGTTGGCCAGGTTCATGGAAGACAACGGGCCTCAAAATGCGGCCTCCCTCGCCTATACCACTCTGCTCTCCCTAGTGCCCTTGATGGCGGTGACCCTGGCTCTGGTGGCGGCCTTTCCCGTTTCCGCGCGGCTTGGCGAGCAGGTCCAGACCTTCGTGTTCGAGAACTTCATGCCCGATTTTGGGCTGGTTGTTCAGGAATATCTTGTCCAGTTCAGCGAGCGGGCTACCCAGCTCAGCGGCGCGGGTGTCGCCTTCCTGGTGCTGGTGGCGGTGCTGCTGATGAGCAACATCGACCGGGCCTTCGGCATGATCTGGAAGGTGCGCCGCCAGCGCAGTCCTTTGTCGCGGTTCATGGTGTATTGGTCGATCCTGTCCCTGGGCCCCCTGCTGATGGGGTTGAGCGTGGCGGCCACCTCCTACCTGCTCTCTCTGCCTTTGTTCACCGAAGACGCCCAGGTGGCGGGCCTGACCCAGCGCCTGCTTCGGCTGGCACCCATCCTGGCCTCTACCCTGGCCTTCACTCTGGTCTATCTGGTGGTGCCCAATCGACGTATTCCCCTGAGCCATGCGGTGACCGGTGGTCTGGTGGCGTCGCTCCTGTTCGAGCTGGCCAAGCACGGCTTCGGGCTCTATCTGACCCGTTTCCCCACCCACCAGGCGATCTACGGGGCCCTGGCGACGGTGCCGGTGTTTCTGATCTGGCTCTATATCTCTTGGATGATCACTTTGCTGGGTGGGGAGCTGGTCCACCTGCTCGGGCTCTACCAGGCGGGTGACGTGCCCGGCCGCGGGCGCGCGGACGATGGGCTGGTGCTGGCGGTGGACCTGCTCGACGAGCTCTGGCAGGCCCAGCATGCAGGCGAGACCCTCTCGACCCGCCAGCTGCTGGAGCGTCGCGGCGAGGTGGGCGAGGATCGACTGGAGGGGTTGCTGATGGAGCTCCAGGACGCCCGTCTGGTGCTGTGCAGCGACGACGCTGGCTGGGCCCTGGCTCGGGACCTGCACGAGGTCCGCCTCTACGACCTGTTCCGCAGCCGCAGCTTCGGTCTGCCGCTGCCCCAGTCTCGGTCCGAGCCGTTGGCCGAGCTGCTGGCCCGAATCGACCTACAGTTGGAGCAGGCGATGGGACTTTCTCTGAGCGAGCTGTACCGACAGAGGGCGGAGGTCAGGGCGGGAGGCTAGGAGCCCGTTGGACTGGGGACTGTCCTAGTGCGGCAAAGCGGATATCGGCCGGGTTCTTGGATCCATTTGCTCGACCCATCCCTGCGCCGAGCCCCTGCGGGGCTATCGCGCAAATCCGCTCCGGGCGGATTTGTCGTCAAATAGCTATAGCTATTCTCCTCAATCGATCGAAAAATCCGACTCGATTCCACTTTCCCTTGTGACGAGCGCCCAAGCCCGACAGGCTCCGAGGGTTACAGGTCTGCCGGTATGTCTCGCATGGTCACCCGGTACTCGAATCGCGCGAATCCCGGCGTCGATTCCAGCAGCCGGACCGGGGCGACTCGCATGCTCTCGCCGCCAAGGCGAAGCACCAGCTCGCGGGAGGGGCGGTAGAGGTTGACGGGGGTGATCACGACTCCCCTGACGGTGGATTCCGCTGTCGCCAGGATCAGTGCGGGCTGAGAGTCCGCCGGGGTGGAGCGGCCGAACACCGTCGGACGCAGGGCCGCGGGCCTGATGTTGCCGTCTATCAGCTCTATGCCCACCTCGGCGAGGCTGTGGTAGCGTTTGATCATACGGCGCACGACTCCCAGCAGTGAGGACTCGTGGTAACGGTTCTCGGGGCTGGGAAGCAGCACCAGCTGGCCCACCGTCAGCTCCGGCGGGGCGGGTAGCTGCACGCGCATTCCAATCCCCTGGGCACTTCGATCGAATTGTTGGCAGCGCAGCATCGGGCCGGTGCTGCCGTCCTGTTCGTCGACGCCCAGTCCCTGTGCTTCGTCGAAGGGGTCGGAAGACAGGTCGGTCCCGCCCGAGCGCCTGCGCAGATGCTCGACGATGGCCCGAATCCCGCAGGCCACGGCCATCCATTCGTAGCGTTCCTGGCGGGGGCTCGACCGCTGCCAGCTTTCCAGCCACGCGTGCGCCATGCCCTGCAGCAGGCGGGCTCCACGCACCGGATCCAGTCCTTCGAACCCCTTGGGCAAGCGGGCATCCGACGCCTGGAGTGATTCGAGCTGGGTCTCCATGGGCTCGCGCAGGCCCGAAGGGTCCAGCAGCCGCCAGGGATGGTCGTCCTCGGGACCTGGTCCTTCGCTCAGGCGTCGCGGGGGCTGATCCCCTGCCAGATCGATGAGGCCCATGGCCGGGTGCAGCGCCGTTCGCTGGTCCGTGACGCGGGCGAGCAAGGTGCGGCCCGCCCACTGGGTGAGGTATTCGTGGGCATGCCAGACATCCCCGGGCGCCAGACGGTAGGGATCGAGCAGGCCGAGCAGCATCACCCGCTTGAACAGCAACTCAATGTCGGGCGCGTCCTTGTCGGCCCAGCTGGGGTCGGTGACGGGCTTGCGGGTGAGGCCGAGGCGCTCGGCTTGGTCAAAGATCTGGCAGAGCTCCCGCCACACGCCGCCTGGGGGAGGAAGGTAGGCGGCGCAGGCGAGCAGCAGGCCGGTCTCCAGCATCCTGATTGCCTGGTAGATGGTTTCGGCGGAGGGGGCCGTGTGTCGCTCGCCACGCCTCGGTTGGATGGCGAGCTTGTAGCCGAAGGCCATCTCGGTGCTCAGGCTGCCGATCTGGGCGAGCAAACGGGCGTGACGTTTGTCGTTGATTCCGCTCGGGCCCTCTAGGGTTTGATCGAGAAAGCAGCGGTACAACCGGTCGTAGGCACCCTGGAGAGCGGCCATTACCTGGGGCCGTTTGGGCACAGGGGGAGGCAGCCGGTTGACGCGGGCGATCAGCTCGAGCATACGAGAGGCGGCATCCGTCGGGCAGGCGAAAGGCAAGGCGTTGGCCCTTGCCCTCAGCCGCCCCGGGTCGGTCTCGGCATCGGGATGGCCGACCCGGTCCGGCACTGGAACTGTCAGGGTGATGCGGGGGTGCAAGATCGCGGCCCTAGTCTGAGTGTGTTCTGAAGACCCAGCCGAGACGTCGGTTGCCGCGGCGGGCACCCAGCTTGTGTGGTGTGTCACAAATTTAACAGTTTACTCCGGAAATCTCCCAGGTTGTTCGGTCCGAGCGCCACGCTTTGGGACACGCGGGGCGCAGCCGCTCGTCCCCAGGGGCGTTGATCTTTTTCCCGGGTCGCCGCAGAATCCCCGGCAATCCGCAGGCAAGGTTCGGCAGGGTCTCCGAGCACTATTTCTGATGACATGTCCAGTATGTCTCGATCGGGGCCCCCACGTCCCTGGGTTTGATCACGTGAACGCCAACGAGAAACGGACGAGGACGATCACCGGACGTCTCTGCACGTTTGCGTTGCTTTGCGTGATGTTGGCGCCGCTCTCGATCGGCGCCGCGCAGATCGACTTCGCGCTGAAGGATCTTGACGACCACGAGCATCGCCTTTCGGATTATCGCGGCAAGTGGGTGCTGATCAATTACTGGGCCACCTGGTGTCCGCCTTGTCTGGAGGAGATGCCCGAGCTGGAGATCTTTCACGTCAACCACAAGGACAAGGATGCCGTTGTGCTGGGGATCAATCTCGAGGACATCCCCGAGGACCGGCTGCGCGCATTCGTCCAAGAGCAGTTCGTCAGCTATCCGATCCTGCGTGCCGACTCGGATTGGTCCGGCCCTTTTGGGCCCATCCGGGCCATGCCCACCTCGTTTCTGATCGATCCTGCCGGGGAGCTGAGAGGTCAGCAGGTGGGCAAGGTGACCGCTGCGCAGCTCGAAGCCTTCATCGCCTCGGAGGAGTCCGGTCGATGAGGTGTCTCGGGCAGCTGCCTGCCCTGGAGCGAGAGCCGAAGGATCTTCACACTCCGGTTACCCTCTCCCTCGAACAGAACCCTCGACTCAAGGCCTTGAATGCCCGTACCCTGGCCTTGGAGCAGCGCCTGTTGAAGGCCCGAAGGGAGCGGGGGCCGGTGTTGTCCGCGGCGCTGGAGGCGGCGACCACCCTTGGAGATGCTATGACCGAGACCGCCTGGGTGCAGCTGCGCCAGGCGCGGGTCGAGCTGGGCACGCCATTGCTCAGCGCGGTGGTCTCCGAAGTGCGGGTGCACGGAGGTCGGCGTGTCTCCAGGGGAGAACGCCTGGTGTTGCTCGACGATGGTGCGCCGCTGGGCGCCCGGGTGGTGGGTCTCGGTCTTGAATCCACCCCGCAGTCCGTCGGGGCACAGCCGCCGTATGCCGTGGAGGCAGCGCTCGAGCTGCCGGGCGGAGGGCGGTTGCCTGCCGGCCTTCCTGTGAACTTGAAAGTTAGGAGACTGAGCTTGGATGATCGAGTCTGTCTGCGCTGTCTGGTCGGCGGGCGGGTGCAAGGGGTGTTCTTCCGTGCGACCACCCGCAGCCTCGCCCAGCGTCTGGGTATCAGCGGCTCGGCGCGAAACCTTTCTGACGGCCGGGTGGAGGTGGTTGCCTGCGGTCCCGCCCATGCGGTACAGGAGCTGCGGGACTGGCTGCACCAGGGGCCGATCGGAGCGCGGGTGACCGGAGTGACCTGTGAGCAGCTGCCGTTGCAGGATCTGTACGGCTTTGTGACTGGCTGACCCCATGGCTACACCGCAGACAAGCAGCTACAGACGCGGTGGGGATCGCCGGCTGGAGGTCAAGCAGCTCGTCACCGGCTTGATGGCCTCGGGGCTCCTGACCGAGGCCGAAGGCCGGCGCTTGCTACGCCTGCACGGACAACGTCAGAAGTCGGGATTGGAGATCCATCCTCTGGTCTGGCTCGCCGGCGAGCATCCCGTCTGTGCCGAGCCTCCCCATAAAAAGTTGGGGCTCGAGCGCCTCACCGAATGGCTGGCCGCGCATGCCGGCCTGCCCTACCTGCGCATCGACCCGCTTAAGATCGACGTCGACGCTGTCACCAGCCTGGTGTCCCACGCCTATGTCTCGCGCTTCAAGATTCTCCCTGTCGCGGCGGAGGGGCGCAAGGTCACCTTTGCGACCGCGGAGCCCTTCGTGCGGGAGTGGGAGCGCGAGCTACGCCATGTGCTGAGTCGCGAGATCCGCCGGGTGATATCCAATCCGCTCCACATCGCCCGGTACCAGGACGAGTTCTACGGTCTGAGCCATTCGATCCGTCAGGTTACCCAACAGGGTCAGCGCCAGCCACCGGGGATAGGCAATCTGGAAGTGCTGGTCGAGCTGGGGCGAGCGGGCAAGCTGGAGGCCAATGACCATGCCATAGTCCACATCGTGGATTGGCTGATGCAGTACGCCTTCGACCAGCGAGCGAGCGATATTCACCTAGAGCCTCGCCGGGAGCTGGGCAACGTCCGATTTCGCATCGATGGCATGCTGCACACCGTCTATCAGATGCCGACCAGCATACTCGCTGCGGTGACCGCGCGGGTGAAGTCCCTCGGGCGGATGGATGTAGTGGACAAGCGCCGTCCGCAGGACGGTCGTGTCAAGACTCGCACCCCGATCGGTGCGGAGGTGGAGCTGCGCCTGTCCACCATGCCCACCGCGTTCGGCGAAAAGCTGGTGATGCGCATTTTCGACCCGGAGGTGGCCATCCGCAAACCGGACGAGCTGGGGTTCGAGCCCCGCCAGGCCCGCATGTGGGAGGAGCTGACCGCCCACACCCACGGAATGATCCTGGTCACCGGGCCTACCGGGTCGGGCAAGACCTCCACCCTTTACTCCACCCTCAAGCAGCTGGCCCGGCCGGAACTCAATCTGTGCACCATCGAGGACCCGATCGAGATGGTGGAGCCGAGCTTCAATCAGATGCAGGTCAATCCGGCCGTCGAGCTGGGCTTCGCAACGGGGGTGCGCACCCTCCTGCGCCAAGACCCGGACATCATCATGGTGGGGGAGATTCGCGACCTGGCGACGGCGCAGATGGCCATACAAGCGGCCCTGACCGGCCATCTGGTGCTCTCCACCCTGCACACCAACGACGCGGCCTCTGCCGTCATCCGGCTGCTCGATATCGGGGTGCCCTCTTACCTGATCTCGGCCACCCTGCTGGGGGTGCTCGCCCAGCGGCTGGTGCGCACTCTGTGCCCCCACTGCAAGCGTCCGGCGCCCGCCGACCTGGCGGAATGGGGCCGCCTGGTCGGGACCTGGAAGCTGCCGGCCCCTCAAGAGGTGCATCTCGCCGAGGGGTGTGACGAGTGTCGGAAGACTGGGTTCGTCGGCCGGGCGGGGGTCTACGAGCTGATCCGTCTAACGCCCGATGTCCGAGGTCTGATCGGCGATGAGGCGGGCGCGGACCGTATTCGCCAGCAGACCTACCGTGAGGGTACCGAGCCCCTCAGGCTGGGCGCCGCTCGGAAGGTGCGGGACGGGCTGACAACCATCGAGGAGGCCTTTCGGGTCACACCCTTTCCCGGCTCCGCCTGAGGACTCGGCGGCCCGGTTCTCACCGACCCATGGGGCGGAAGACCGGAGGTGTCCCGTTGATCAGGATTCCCTGCTCGCCATGGCGTACGTCGACCGACTCCGTCACGGCGGGAGGGGCGGGAACGTCCGCGTTGGACCCCTTGCTGCCCATCGGGCGGAAGCCCTGAATATGGGCAGCTTCGGGTTTGGTGGCGGGCTCGGGCGTGGGCGTGCTGGCGGATGCCCCAGATGCCGAGGTGGAGGCGCTCTTTTTCGGTGCCGATGGCACGGAGGCGGCTGGGCGGACCGGAGCCGGGACGGGGGCGGGGAAGGGACCCCGAAGACCGGAGCCGGGTATTGCATTCCGATACCAGGGCGGTACCGCGTGGCGAGGTCCGCGAGGCGGGAGAGGGCGATGCCGGAATCGTGCATGGGGCCGGTGGCGCAGGGTCCAGGGATCATGGGCCGGGTGGGGACCGAAGTAGGGCCTCGGTACCAAGCCACTCGGAGGCGGGGCTGCCGTAGCCATGGCCGTCTGTCCGGCCGGGCTGGCCTCTTCGGCGCCGACATGGAGGTTGCATGGCCCTGCGGCGGCGACCAGAAGCCAAACGGCAAGTTTCTTCATTGTCTCCTCCTCGCTGCTTGTCGGGAAAGCGACCGCCCCTTGTGTCATCGGTTTCGCGGCGTGCGGCCGTCTATCGAGGGAGTCTATACTAACCACCCGCTCCAACCGCTGCCACCTGAATTCTCCCAGGTCGAGGGGTCTTCGCCGTGCGTCTGCCAGACTTGACCCATGGCTCGATCTTGCGTCGATACAAGCGCTTCCTAGTAGCCACCCGACCCGACGTCGAGGCCCTCGGGGAGGCTTGGCAGGCGCTCGACCCCGGTGTCGATTCGCCCGTCCGGGTGAAGCACCAGCCAGCGGTATCCCGGCGGCTGCGGGTCTATCCCGAAGTGGTCCGAGCCGGGGGGGAATTGGAAACAGGTGGAAGGAGTGGCGAGCAGGCGCACGCCGTTTCGCGTCTCATCGAAGGTTTGATGGATATGCCCCCAGACGATGGCCCTTACCCAGGGGTGGCGATCGACGAGGGCGAAGAACGCCTCGGCATTGTCGAGGACCATCCGGTCCATCCAGGCGCTGCCCACAGGCACCGGCTGGTGATGCAGGCATATCAGCACTTGACGGCCGGGACTGTCGCGAAGCCCTTGCTGCAACAGCGCGAGCTGGTGGTCGCTCAGATGCCCGCCCTCGCTCCCTTCCAGGGTGGAGTCCAGGAAGATGAATACCCAATCGTCGTGCTCCGCCCGAGGCACCACCTTGACCGGCCCTTTATTCATTACCCGGGCCATGACCTGCGGGTCGTCGTGGTTGCCGGGGATGCAGTACACTGGCTTTCCGATGCCCTCAAAATATTCCCGCACCCGCCGATAGCCGGTCGCGGTGCCATCATGGACCAGGTCGCCGGTGGCCAGGACAAGATCCGGGGTCCCGCGGGCGGCGACGGATTGGTGCAGCACCTTGCCGAAAGTGTCGAGGGTAGTCACTCCGAGCAGCTGCCCATCGGGTTGCCCATAGAGATGGGTGTCCGTGATCTGGAGCACTGTCAGGCTGCCAGCCGGCAGGGCCGCGAAAGGGTCGGCTCCCCGGTCTCCCGGTTGTCGATCGGTCATGGCTCTAAGTTGGCCTATGGGCTCGGGGTCTGTGAGTCTAGCCTAATTCTGCCGGACAGGATCCATGTACGGCTCCGCTGACCTACCCTGTTCGGGGGCAGTTCATAGGGTGGAGCTATCGTTATTATAGGAACAAACGATTTTTGCCATTACCGACTCTGGCCTACTATCCCTATCACCGAGGCATGAGTTGAACGGCTTAGGTGATCGATCAACGTGAGACATGATGAGGAGGACAAGATGTCGCTCAAAGACAGCAAGACCGAAGAGAACCTGAAGGCCGCCTTTGCCGGCGAATCCCAGGCCAATCGCCGTTATCTCTACTTCGCCTCCAAGGCGGACGTGGAAGGCTACAACGATGTCGCCGCGGTGTTTCGCTCCACCGCCGAGGGCGAGACCGGCCACGCCCATGGCCATCTGGAGTATCTGGAAGAGTGCGGCGATCCGGCAACCGGCATGCCTTTCGGCGGAACGTCGGCAAACCTGGAGACCGCAATCGCCGGCGAGACCCACGAGTACACCGACATGTACCCGGGCATGGCGAAGACCGCTCGCGACGAAGGCTTGGACGAGATTGCCGACTGGTTCGAGACCCTGGCCAAGGCCGAGCGCTCCCACGCTAACCGCTTCCAGAAGGCCCTGGACTCGCTGGGCGAGTAAGGCGATTTCTGTCAACAAACATGCCGGCTTGCTTGTCTTTTCGCGCGTCTTCGGCGTTGCGACGGCAGTTACATAGCCCTGCTATGGGCCAACCGTCGCGCCTTGAAGACGAACGAAAATCCTGCCCAATCCGGTATGTTTGTTTCCGGCAATCGCCTAAATCTTTTCGGGGAGGGGCTCCGTCCCTCCCCGCCTGAAACGACAGAATGCACACTGGCAGGGGACTCCGCAATGGCAGGCACTAGACCCCGGGAAGGCAGCCTGGAGGCACCGACCCGACATCCTCTGGATTGGAAGACCCCCGAGTTCTATGACGAGGGCAAGCTCTTTGCGGAGATGGAGCGGGTCTTCGACATTTGCCACGGCTGCCGGCGCTGCATCAGCCTGTGCAATTCCTTCCCGACGCTCTTCGATCTGGTGGACGAATCCGAGAGCATGGAGGTGGACGGGGTCGCCAAGACCGATTACTCGAAGGTGGTCGACCACTGCTATCTGTGCGATCTCTGCTACATGACCAAGTGTCCCTATGTTCCTCCGCACGAGTGGAACCTGGACTTTCCGCATCTGATGCTGCGCGCCAAGGCGGTCAAGTTCGAGAAGCACGGCGCCGCACTCAGCCACAAGACCCTCACCGGCACCGACACGGTGGGCAAGCTCGCCAGCATCCCGGTGGTGGTCGGCGTGGTCAACGCGTTGAACAGGAACGCAAGGTTCCGCAGTGTCCTGGAGAGCATGCTCTGCGTGCACAGCGACGCGGTGGTGCCCCAGTACCACAGCAAGACCCTGCGCAAGCGGCTCTTGCCCAAGTCCGGTGCCGATGCCGAGCCGGCCGGTCCTACGCAAGGCCGGGTGGCACTCTTTGCGACCTGCTACGGAAACTACAACGAGCCCCATACCGGCGAGGATCTGGCGGCGGTGCTCGAGCACAACGGGATCCCCGTGACCATCGCGCCCAAGGAGCAGTGCTGCGGCATGCCCAAGCTGGAGCTGGGCGACCTGGAGGCGGTTCAGGCAGCCAAGGAGGCCAATATTCCAGTGCTTGCGACGCTGGTCGACGAGGGCTGGGACATAGTCGCGCCCATTCCCTCCTGTGTGCTCATGTTCAAGCAGGAGCTGCCGCTGATGTTCCCCGATGATCCGGAGGTCGCCAAGGTGCGCGACGCCATCTACGACCCCTTCGAGTATCTGATGCTGCGGCATAGGCACGGCAAGCTCAAGACCGACTTCAAGCAGCCCCTGGGCAAGGTCGCCTATCATGTTGCCTGCCACCAGCGGGTGCAGAATATCGGTGCCAAGACCCGCGAGGCCCTGTCGCTGGTGCCGGATACCCAGGTCGAGGCGATCGAGCGTTGCTCGGGCCACGACGGAACCTACGGGGTGCGCAAGCAGACGTTCGAAATCGCCATGAAGCTGGTCAAGCCCGTGGTCACTCGCGTGAACAAGGCCGGGGCCGACCACCTGACCAGCGACTGCGTCATGGCCGGTCATCACATCGCCAACGGCATGGGCGACGGCAGCGAGTCGGTTCATCCCGTCTCGCTGCTGCGCAAGGCCTACGGTATCTGAGCCACATATAGGGGAGACTTCGACATGGCCAACGAGGGTTACCACGAGCCTGTAGACCAGCTGAGCGACGAGACCCGAGACATGCATCGCGCGATCGTCTCGCTGATGGAGGAGCTCGAAGCGGTCGACTGGTACAACCAGCGGGTGGCTGCTTGCGCCGACAAGGGGCTGCGGGCCATCCTCGCCCACAACCGTGACGAGGAGAAGGAGCACGCCTCCATGGTGCTGGAGTGGATACGCCGCAAGGATCCCAGCTTCGACAAGCAGCTGCGCGATTATCTGTTCACCGACAGCCCCATCGCCCACGAGTGACCGAGAGCCAAGCCATGGACAAGCTCAGCCGTGACGATCTGTTCTCGCTGGAGAAATACGCCGAGGTGCGCGCCGAATTTCGCACCCGGGTGATGGCTCACAAGCGGTACAGACATGTGCCGCTGGGCGCTAATGCGACCCTCTATTTCGAAGACCGACTGACCGTACAATATCAGATCCAGGAGATGCTGAGAGTGGAGCGCATCTTCGAGGCTGCCGGCATCCAGGAGGAGTTGGACGCCTACAACCCCCTCATCCCCGACGGCTCGAACTGGAAGGCGACCTTCATGGTCGAATTCCCCGAGGTGGAGGAGCGCAAGGTCCGCCTCGCCCAGCTGATCGGTATCGAAGACCGGGTCTGGGTGCAGGTGGCGGATTTCGACCGGGTGTCTGCCATCGCCGACGAGGACCTCGACCGAGAGACCGAGCAGAAGACCTCCTCGGTGCACTTTCTGCGTTTCGAACTCACTCCCGAGATGGCTCGGGCGTTGAAGGGCGGGGCAGCTGTGGCCATGGGCATAGAGCACCGTGCCTACGCGGTCACCGACGAAGCCCTGGCCCCGGAGGTGAGGGAAGCCCTGGCGGCAGATCTCGACTAGACGCCAATCCCCCCTCGGCCACATCGAAGACCCCGCCTATCTACGCCCCGAGGAGGGAGACGGGCTCTTGGCTGGCGACAGCGAAGTGTCTCGGATCGCTGTCCACCATCATCGTTATGTGCGCAGCGTTATCGCGCGGAGGTTCCGTCGTGATCCCGTCCGGCCGAGACCATTTCCCGGATCTCGCTGGTGATGCCGTAACGGGCCAGCGCCCTCTGGCATTTGAGCGCCAGGGGGTGATCGAGGTTGCGCGAGGCCACCCGGCGCTTGCTCGCGAACAGCTCGGCGACGCGCCCGACATCCATCTTGAACAAGCGTCCACAAGCCCTGTACGCGGCCAGGGGATCTGCCCCATCGGTCAAATCCGTGGACAGCACCAGCTCGTATTCTCGTGAAACCATATCTGCGGCTCCTTCGTCCTGAGTCCCATTGTATTGGCGGGTGATTCTAGCGTCCTGCACCTCTCAGGGAAAGGGCAACACGGCGGCGCCAAAGCCATTAGGTTGTCGCTCAGGGCTGCCGCAGGCGGGCCTCGATGATCCGACGCAGCTCCTTAAAGGCCGACCAGCTTGCTGAGATAGTCGCAGAGCATGATGCGGGTGTCGGCGTTGTCTTCGGCGACCAGCACCAACGCCCTTTGCGAGGCCGCGGTGTCGCCCGAAACCTCCGGCCCGAGGCGCCTTACGGATCTTCGAGTCATTCTCAGCCCGCAAGCGGGTCTGCATCGCGACGCCCGGCGCGCTATCGGTGACGACCGGCTGAGCGACCTCGAGCAGGGACAAGTGTGTTAGATTGCACGGGTTTTTCTCCGGTCGCTAGGTGCGAGTCTCGCCATGCCCTCGTTCGATGTGGTCTCAGAGGTGGATCTGCAGGAAGTGCGCAATGCGGTGGATCAAGCGGGCCGTGACGTGGATACCCGCTTCGACTTCAAGGGCAGTGGCGCCCATTTCGTGCAGGCGGCGGCCGAGGTCACGCTTCACGCCCAGATCGAGTTTCAGCTTGAGCAGATGATGGATATCCTGGAAAAGAAGCTGGTCAAACGGGGTGTGGACATAGGCTGCATGGAGGTCAAGGATCCGGTCACCAGTCTGAGCGCAGCCCGCCAATCCATCATTATCCGGCAGGGTGTGGATTCGGATACCGCGCGGAGGATCGTCAAGGACATCAAGGCCGCCAAGCTCAAGGTCCAGGCCCAGATCCAGGGCGAGCAGGTGAGGGTCAGTGGCAAGAAGCGGGACGATCTCCAGCAGGTGATCGCCTTGCTGCGCGAGGGGGACTACGGGCTTCCCTTGCAATTCACTAATTTTCGAGACTCATGAATCGGCAGGTGACTATGACCAATCGGCGCAACCAACTCAATCCTCTTCTCGGACCTTGGCTGGCGGGGGCCGTCCTGCTGGGACTCCCCGGCAGCGTCCTCCCCGTGCTCGCCCACGCCGACGAGCCGGTCTCCCAGGTCGAGCAAAGCGCGTCGAGAGTTGATGGCCCGCTTGCGCAGGCCGATCAGACCGCACCCAGGGACGCCGTTCGCGCGGCGCTTCAGAAGGTCATGCCGGGCGTGGAGCCGGACAGCGTACGCCCGAGCCCCATAGCCAATCTTTATGAGGTATTGATCGGACCCCATCTGGTCTATGTCTCGGCGGACGGACGTTACCTTCTGCAGGGGAGCATCTACGATCTCGAGACCCGGCAGGATCTTACCGAGCCGCGTCAGCGCAAGGCCGTGGTGGATGCCATCGATGCCGTAGGCGAGGACAAGATGATCATCTTCGGAGAGGGGGATGCCCAGCACACGGTGACCGTAGTCACGGACATAGATTGCGGCTATTGCCGCAAGCTGCATTCGGAGATCGACAAGTTCAACCAGCGGGGGATCCGGGTGCGCTATCTCTTTTTTCCGAGGGCGGGGCTGAACAGCGATTCGTACAACAAGGCGGTGTCGGTATGGTGCGCCGAGGATCGAAAGAAGGCACTGACCGAGGCCAAGGCCGGGAAGCCGGTGCCCCCAAGGACCTGTGACAACCCGGTTCGCGGCCATATGGCGCTCGCCGACGCCATCGGGGTGTCGGGCACTCCTGCGATCATTCTGCCCGGCGGCAAGGTGATTCCGGGGTATGTCCCCCCGGATCGCCTGGCCGCCTATCTGGCGCTGGACCAGGCTGCCGCCAAATAGCCGGGGCGCCAGCCCAGCGGGTCGTCGCCGGCCGTCGCTATACCCGATCGGAGACTTGGCCCATGCCTGTGTCCCAGACGCCTCAGTCCCAGGTGCGGTGCATCCAGGTGGCTTGGCGCAGCGATCGGGGGAAGGTGCGTGCGGCCAACGAGGACCGGGTGATCTGCTCGGACTCGCTGGGTGTGGTGGTCGTGGCCGACGGGGTCGGCGGTCACCGTGGGGGCGATGTCGCCAGCGATCTGGCTACCCGGGCGATCGTGGACGCTTTGGCCACTACCTGTGATCGCGAGCCCAAGAGGCGATTGCTGGAAGCGGTGGCCCAGGCCCAGAACTCAATCCGAGAGGCGGTCGACCGATTGCCCTATCTCTCGGGTATGGGTACCACGGTGGTGGTAGGGCTGATCGCCGAGGGGAGGGTGCACCTGATGCATCTGGGCGATTCCCGCGCCTACCGTCTGTCGGGGGACGGACTCGAGCAACTCACCCGCGATCACTCCCTGGTCCAGGAGCTGGTGAGTTCGGGCCTGTTCTCTTCGGTCGAACAGGCGGTGGAAGAGGGCGTGATGCCCGGCATCCTGACCCGAGGTCTGGGCTATGAGGACGGTGTCGAGCCGGATTACCGCAGCGTCCGGTTGGCTCCAGGCGACCTCCTGCTCTTCTGCACGGACGGACTCACGGGGATGGTGGATGACGCCGGCGTCGCCTCGGTCCTGGGGGATGGCGCAACGGATCTGGACGCGAAAGCGGATCAACTCGTGAAGCTGGCCTTGGACAGGGGAGGATTGGATAATATCACCCTTGCATTGGTGAGGGCGTTGGGGCCGGGCTCCGAGCGCTGAGGCGCCGCGGGGACAGGCGTCCTCACCCACTTAATGACCAAGACACCATTTCCCCATCGTGATGAGGGACGAGCATGCCAGTGCTAACCATGATCTCGAGCGACGGTAGCGAGACGCCCTTACCTATCGACAAGCAGCGGGTTCGGGTCGGCCGGGATCCGGATTGCGAGATCCGTCTGGACGATCCCTCTGTGAGCCGCCGCCATGTGGTGCTGAGCCGGGTCTACAACGAGTATTTCATCGAGGACCAGAACAGTACCAACGGCACAGTGCTGAATGGTCGGCGAGTGTACAAGCACATGCTCAAGCATGGCGATGTGCTGGATATCGGCAGCTTCCGTTTTCGCTACGAGCTGGACGACGAGCCCGAGTCAATAGAGCCCGACAGCGATCTGGAGGACACCATCTTCCTGGGCAGGGATGGCAATCCCCTGGTGGGCTCCGAGGCCAGCCCCAGCGAGGCGCGGGAGGCAGAGGTCATGTCCGAGCCAGAGCTAGAGCCAGGGACTGGCGGCTCGAAGCCTTCTTTGCGGATGCTCAACGGCAAGCGGCAAGGCCGGCGGGTGGTGCTCGACAAGCCCGTGCTGGCCATTGGGCCCAAGGGAGGGCGTACCGCCGCCGTGGTGCTCAAAGGTGGGCAATATTCGGTGATGAAGCTGGGCCCTCGTAGCGATGCGCCCCTGGTCAATGGCAAGCCGGTTCCACAGGGTGGAACTCTGCTAACCGATGGGGACGTCCTCGAGATATCGGGGCGCAAGATGGAGTTCGTCCACAAGATCTGACCGGTGGTCACAGACCGCGGATCGGTGCTCTGGCGGGCCCGAGGCACAGATTCCCGGACGACAAGGGCGGGCCTACCGCTCCAGGTGCTGGAGCTTGTCGGGCTTGCCGTTCCACTCGTCGGCATCTTCCGGCGCGTCCTTCTTCTCGTTGATCACCGGCCACTCGGCGGCCAGCTCGGCATTGAGGGCCAGGAACCGGACCTGCTCGGTCGGCAGGTCGTCCTCGCTGAGTATGGCCTCGGCGGGACACTCGGGCTCGCACAGTGCGCAGTCGATGCACTCGTCCGGATCGATCACCAGAAAGTTGGGCCCCTCGTGAAAGCAGTCCACCGGGCAGACGTCGACACAGTCGGTGTACTTGCAGCGGATGCAGTTCTCGGTCACCACGTAGGTCATGGTCGAGTTCCTCGTCGGCGGCGGTCCGCGCCACTATAAACCCAAAAATCCAAGTTGGGACCGCCGAAAATCCTTGGTTGCTCAGTCGAGCAGCGTCTTGAGTCGATAGAGCGCCTCCAGGGCGGCCCGCGGCGACAGACCGTCAGGGTCCAGGTCACGCAGTGCCGCCAAGGCGGGGCTCTCCGGCTCGGTCGAAAAGAGCGAGAGCTGATCGGCTTGACGCTCGGTATGGCGTTGGGCGCTGGCCTCCAGCTCGGGTAGCCTCCGCCGCGCCCGCTCGATGACCGCTCGCGGCACGCCTGCCAGCTGGGCCACCTGCAGGCCGTAGCTCTGGCTGGCCGGGCCCTCGCGCACCGCGTGCATGAACACGATGGAATCGCCGTGCTCGACCGCGTCCAGGTGGATGTTGGCGATGCCCGGGTGCTCCTCGGGCAGTGTGGTCAGCTCGAAGTAATGCGTGGCGAACAGGGTGAAAGCGCGAATGCGGGTGGCCAGCTCCACCGCGCAGGCCCAGGCCAGTGACAGGCCGTCGAAGGTGCTGGTGCCGCGACCCACCTCGTCCATCAGCACCAGGCTGGCGTCGGTGGCATTGTGTAGGATATTGGCCGTCTCCTCCATCTCCACCATGAAGGTGGAGCGTCCGCCCGCCAGGTCGTCCGAGGCGCCAATGCGCGAGAAGATACGGTCGATGGGGCCGATCCGTGCCTCGGAGGCGGGGACATAGCTGCCCGCGTAGGCCATGAGCACGATCAGCGCGGTCTGGCGCATGACGGTGGATTTGCCGCCCATGTTGGGTCCGGTGATGACCAGCATGCGCCGGCCCTCGCCCAGCTCGGTGTTGTTGGGCAGGAAGGGGGCCTCGCTGACCTGCTCGACGACCGGGTGGCGCCCGTCACGGATAACAATGCCCGGCTCTTCGGACAGCAATGGGACGCAGAGCCCCAGGGTCTCGGCCCGCTCGGCCAGGGTGCAGAGCACATCCAGGGCGGCCAGGGACTCGGCACAGGTCTGGAGCACGGGGATGGCGCCCTGGAGACGGTCCAACAGCTCCTCGTACAGCGCCTTCTCCCGGGCCAGGGCCCGCTCCCGGGCCGACAGCACCTGGTCCTCGAAGCGCTTCAGCTCCGGGGTGACGAAGCGCTCGGCACCTTTCAGGGTCTGGCGACGCACATAGTTCTCAGGCACCGCGTCCGACTGGCTGCGCCCTATCGCGATGTAATAGCCGTGGACCCGGTTGTAGCTGACCTTGAGCCCGGTAATGCCGGTGCGCTTGCGCTCGGCGGCTTCCAGGTCCAGCAGGAACTGGTCGGCGTTCTCCGTCAGGCCTCGCAGCTCGTCCAGCTCCTTGTCGTAGCCAGGGGCCAGCACGCCACCGTCGCGGATCAGCACGGGGGGCGTTTCGATGATCCCTCCCACGAGCAGCTCCACCAGCTCCGGATGGGTACCGGCGCCCGTCGCCAGCTCGGCCAGCAGCGGTGCGTCCAGTGCCTGGAGCTGGGTCTGGATCTCCGGTAGCAGGCTCAGGGAGTCGCGCAGCGCGGCGAGGTCGCGCGGGCGGGCGGATTTGAGCGCGATGCGGGCGAGGATGCGCTCGATGTCGCCTACGCCCCGCAGCCGATCGTGCAGTGCCAGGTATGCGCCGCGCTCGATCAGCAGGCCTATGGCGGCATGGCGTTCGGCCACCGCCTGACGGTCGCGCAGGGGCCGGCTCAGCCAGCGGCGCAGCATGCGACTGCCCATGGCGGTGGCGCTGTGATCCAGTACTCCCACCAGGGCGTGGCGTGACTGCCCGTCCAGGCTGCGCTCTATCTCCAGATTGCGACGGGTTGCCGCATCGATGATCACCGCCTCTTCGCGCCGCTCCACCGTCAGTCCGCGCAGGTGGGGCAGGGCACTGCGCTGAGTCTCTTGGACATAGCGCAGCAGGCAGCCGGCCGCGGTCACGCCCAGGGGCTGATCGGCACAGCCGAAGCCGCCCAGATCCCGGGTTCCAAGCTGCTCGGCGAGCAGTCTGGATGCGCTCTCCGCATCGAAATGCCAGGCGGGCCGGCGGGTGATGCCCGGGCGATCGCGCAGGCAGGCCGGTGGTGGCGGGTCCTCGTCGATGAGGATCTCCGCGGGGCTGAGACGCTCCAGCTCGCCGGCCAGGGCCTCCGAGCCTTCCGGCTGCTGAATGACGAAGCGGCCGCTGCCGAGATCCAGCACTGCCAGCCCGAATCGTCCATCCGCCTGGTGGAGCGCCGCCAGCAGGTTGTCCCGGCGCTCGTCCAGCAGGGCCTCCTCGGTGACCGTGCCGGGGGTGACCACCCGCACCACCTTGCGCTCCACCGGGCCCTTGGCCAGGGCCGGATCGCCGATCTGCTCGCAGATGGCCACCGACTGGCCCAGCCTGACCAGCCGGGCCAGGTAGCCTTCGGCCGCGTGATAGGGCACTCCGGCCATGGGGATGGGCCTGCCCGCGGACTGTCCGCGCTTGGTCAGGGTGATGTCCAGCAGCCGGGCGGCGCGCTCCGCATCCTCATAGAAGAGCTCGTAGAAGTCCCCCATGCGGTAGAAGACCAGCATGTCCGGATGCTCCGCCTTGATGCGCAGGTACTGCTGCATCACGGGGGTGTGTTTAACTTCTTTATTCATCGTGATAAATGTTGAGGCGCGGGTAACTTGCGTGTTGCTATGAGGCGATATGGTAAGACGTCTCACTGCAATGAGCAGGATTGTGGCGAAAAAGAGAGAGATTTCACCTGCGGGGGAGGCGGCCCGGGATGGGCCCGTCGGAACACGCCGACCTTGTTGGATGGCCCAACGAGCAGTCTGTAGGATGGGCTGAGGCACGAAGCCCATCACATGCCTCCTACCTCATGGACGATCGCCGAGACGTAGAGCAATAAGCAAGGGCCGAGAGAGATCAGCTTCACGGCCATACCCGACAAGCACCGGCTCGACTCGGTCATGACTGGGCCCACCCCCATCGTAATCGTGCACGGGCGCGGCAAGGCCAATCCGACGCTTGACGAGGTTCTCGCCGAGTACCGAGGCCGGGGAGCGGCGTCGGACCGAGAGGACATGGATTGAGCCACGGCAGAGGTAGCCTAGAAGGGATCGATACACAGGATTCGCCGAGGAGCCGTTTTCGCACGCTTCCGATGCGACGCGGCCTGCCCGTCAACGCCAAATTCCGCGATCTGGGTCCCATCGGCCCTTGGCCGTTTCCGGCAGCCCAAGGCTAGCAATGACAGGGCCGAAGAATCGGCGCAATTCCTCTTGGAGGTCCCCGAAAGGTGGCGGTTGCAGGGTCGGCGGATTCCGGCGCAGGAAGCCCCTCCACAGCCCGTGCTGCTCAGCAATCTTCGCGAATGCCTCGGTAAGTCCCACCGGCATTTCGGTCGGGATCGCAGTCTCGCGGCGCCGAAGCGTTCCTCCGACCGCTTCGGTCAGACTGGGCAGGTCAAACGGGAAAGTGCGGGCCGTGATCCAGATGTCGTAAAAATCCTTGATCCTTCCGTTTGTCACTCCGAAGCGGATCGCTGCCTCGAACTTCTCGGCCACGACGGTTTCAGGCGGGTACATCAGGATATTTGCCAGGGGCAGATTCGGCAGGAGGCTCGGGAAGAGACGACGCGTCGGTAGCGGGTAGACAAAGTCGCCAAAGCCGATGTCCACCCGCACGGGGATGATTGCCTTGGCCAGCTCTCCCCTCAGTCTCAGCTGGACACCCTCGTACTTGTCGGCTTCGCGCACCGGCTCGACCGTCAGAGTCGCCGGGTCGAAGACAATGCCGTCGTCGGGAACATCGACGTGGCAGATGCGGGTAAAGAGCTGGGTGACGGCGTCAGGATCAGAGTCGCCTTGACCGAGCAGGTCGAGGTCACCGGTGGGTCGGAAGACGTGCTCCGGCCAGGTCACGAACAGCATGGCACCCTTGAGCACATAGCGCTCGGTGGCTTCTGTCTGACTGAGCCGAAAGAGCAGGCGCTCGATAGCATACCGCGTTAGGACCCGCTGATAGTCGTCGCCATGCTGCTTGGCATGCTGGAATAGCCGCGCCCTGACGGATGCCGCAGGATCCTTGAGCGTTTTGCCATTCACTGCATCGCCTTGATATAGGGACCGATCCATTCGGTGACGCGATCGATAGCTGCGTATTCCATCAACGCGCTCGCGGTGGTCTTCCTTTGCCGCAAGGCATCCCGGAGCGCCTCTACGGCGACGTCCTCACCTACATGGCGGCGATGCTTGAAGCAATCTGCGACCGTTTTCGCAACACCGTAGATCGGGACCTCGACCCCCTCTACGCGGATATACTCGACGCCCGCAGTCAAGACCTTGCCAGTCGCTCGAACGATCTCAAGCCGTAGACCCTGTACGTTCGGCGTCCTGGCCTTGTGAGGAATGGTCATCCACACAGCGTGCGGCAGCTGGGTAGTCAGCTCGTGGTATCGAAGCGCACTGACCAGGCTGATCACGCCGCTCGGGACCAGGCGGGCGGCTTCCGCTAGATCATGAACAACGTCCTCTCCGACGCGTTCCGGGTCTTGGTAGAGGCCGCGGCCGAGCCGGACGAGGTCGCCGGCCTCGGTTAGGCGCTTCAGGTAGACCAGGGGGATGCCTGCCGCCTTGAAATCGCGTGCGCGCGCAATCCCTCTGTCTTGGATGAGGCGGAGCGCGCGCTCGCGATAAGTCATATGACGTTCGGCCATAGCGTTATCTTTTGTAGGCAATAACTATGATTTGTCTACATTAAGCGAACAATTGAGAAGATGCGGCTGATATCATATATTTTGTATGACCATGACTCAATCCAACACGCCCTCCAATTTCACACCAAGACACGTCCGGGCCGCCCGCGCGCTTTTGGCGTGGTCCCAACAGGACCTCGCCAAGGCGGCTGGCGTGGCAACCTCGACTGTAGCCGACTTTGAAAGAGGTAAGAGAACCCCGGTCGCCAACAACGTCCGAGGCATTCGCGCCGCTCTTGAGGGCGCCGGTATCCGCTTCCTGCCCACCGGGGCTGTGATCGGACCGACCGTCCCCAGTATCACGCCGGCCGAGCGCCCTGGCACGCCGATCCGATGGGTCAACGCGGGGGATCTTTCGAGCTGGGCAGATCAAACTGATTGCGCCTTCAGCCTACCAACGCTCCTCGCCCTTTTGATCCGCGCCACCCATGGTCCAACTGCCCGACTCCGTTTTCCCGCCGACGAGGGTGTGTGGCATCCGGGCTGGGATGGCACCACTTCGACCCAGACCAGTAGCCCTTACGTGCCCCAGGGCGATTCCGGCTGGGAGATCAGCAGCCAGCGCAGCAAGATCGAGCAGAAGGCCAAGGGGGTTTACCTGGAAAGGACAAAGACACCTGCTCCGCTCGATCCCACCAACGCCGCCTTTGTGTTCGTCACGCCTCGCCATTGGCCTAAGAGAAATGAATGGGCCAAGGCCCGACAGGACGACGGCATCTGGCGAGAGGTCCGCGCCTACGACGCCGACGATCTCGTCCATTGGATCGAGCAAGCGCCAGCAGTCGGGCTCTGGCTGGCTGCTCGCCTGAACAAGCGGCCGGCCGGAGCGCGGGAGCTGGATAACGTCTGGGAAGAATGGTCGCTCGCGACCCAATGGCCCCTGACCGAAGACCTGGTCCTCAGTGATCGGGACCAGGACGCTGCTGAAGTGCTGCGCTGGCTTCGCGGTGAGCCGTCCGTCCTCTCCCTGCAAGCGACCATGGCCGACGAGGTGGTGGCGTTCTTCCACGCCACCCTCAGCATGCTGCCGGACGACATAGCGGCCGCTTACCGGGCGCGCTGCCTCGTGATGACCACCGCCGCCGGAGCGCGGGAGCTGGCGAACGCCCCTGTGCCGCTGATCCTGCTGCTCACCGAGCCCGAGCCCGGTCTGGCACGCGTCCTTGCAGAGCGCGGTCACTTCGTGCTGCTGGCTTATGATGAGCGGCAGGTCTCCCGGAGTGAAGTCCACAGCCTTGCGCGCCCCTCACGTGAGGGCATCGCCAGCGCCTTGATCGCGGCGGGGATTGCCGAGCCACGGGCCGAAGCGCTTGCGCGCGACAGCGCTCGCAACCTGGCGGTTCTCCGTCGTATCATCCCCAGCGCGCCTGGCCGGCTCCCGTATTGGGCGCAGGAGACTCCACCCCATGCATTGTTGGCGGCGCTGCTGGCAGGCGGCTGGGACGAGACTCTGGAGGCAGATCGAGCCCGGCTCGCCGAGATCGCCGGCCAACCCTATGAGACCGTCATCGCCGCCCTGGCGCCTTACGTCGGCGATTTCGACAGCCCGCTGCAGAAGATCGGCTCGACCTGGCGCGTCGCGTCACCGCCGGACGCGTGGCTCCTGCTCGCGCCGCATCTGACGAGCGTCGACGTCACACGCTTCGAGGCTGCGGCGCATGCCGTGCTCGGCTCCGCGGACCCGCGCTTCGAGATGGACCCCAACGAGCGCTGGATGGCGGCCCTGCGAGGTGTTCATCCGAACTATTCGGGGATGCTGCGTCATGGTATCGGGCAGGTGCTGATCCTGCTCGCCTTATGGAACGACAAGGTCCGCGCCGTTCCCGACGCCGCAAGGCGCGCCGACGACATCGTCGCCAAGCTGCTGCGCAACGCCGACCCGCAACGCTGGTGGTCGCTTTCAGGGGACTTCCGGCTGCTGGCCGAGGCATCGCCCGAGGCCTTTCTGAACGCGATCGAGGACAGCCTCGATCAGAAGGCTCCGCCCATCCGTGCCCTGTTCGACGTCGACGAAGGGGGCGTGCTCGGGGCCGAGCACCTCTCCGATCTGCTTTGGGCGCTCGAGTCCCTGGCCTGGTCGCCCGAGTTGATGCCGCGCGTGACCCACGTCCTGGCTCGCCTCGATGCCATCGACGATCCGCCGGGGAAGTACGCCAACCGGCCAGCGGACAGTCTCCGCGAGATCCACCTGCTGTGGAACCCCCAAACCTATGCGAACCTCGACCAGCGACTTCGGGCTCTCGACTTGATCCGAAAGCTGGAGAACGAGTCCGCCTGGAATCTGATGCTCGGTGTCCTGCCCCAGGGCCACGACACATCCACGCCGTCGCCCATGCCACGATGGCGTGACTTCACGGTCGACAAGGTCGAGGCCGTGACCTGGGAGCTGATTCGGCGCGGCGCAGCCGCAATCACGGAAAGGCTGCTCGCTGACGTGGGTGTGGACGCCACACGATGGCCTCACCTGCTCGATCGATTCGCTGACCTGGTGCCGGACCCAGAAGCCGGACTCGCCGCGCTGGAGGCGGCAGAACGGACGATCACGGACAAAGCCGCGCGCTCGGTGCTCTGGACGAGCCTGCGAGGTGCGCTGCACCACCATCGACAGCTCCCGGATGCCGAATGGGCCATGCCGGCTGAGGTGCTTGATCGCCTGGAAGCGATCTACCAGCGCTTCGCACCCTCAGATCCGCTCGAGCGCACCGCCTGGCTCTTCGAGCAATTCGTCGAGCTGCCCATACCTTCGGCGGGTTGGAAGGGGGAAGAGCGCGACATCGACGTCGCCAGGCGGGACGCAACGCGAACGCTGTTCTCTGAAGGCGGCACGGCATCCGTCCTGGCGCTCGCGCGACTGGTCGACTCACCCGGCTACATCGGCAAGGCGCTCTACGACAGCGGACTTCCCGCGTCCGATCTCGAGGCGATCTTGGAGGCCTCGCTGCGAAGCGCCAACGATCATGAGCGAAACGTCGCGCACGGCCTGATTATCTCCATGTTTCGCGATAGCAAAGAGCCTTGGGCCGAGGCCCTGATCACCAAGGCAAAGGACGAGGCTTGGGGCGACAAGGCGCTGCTGACGATTCTGCACGCGCTTCCCCTTCGACGCTGGACTTGGGACCAGGTCGCCCGGGCGGGTTCGACAATCGAGGACACCTATTGGCGCCGAGCGCCTGTGCTCTGGGTGAGCGGGGGCAGCGAGGATATCGCCTTCGCCATCCGCAAGCTGATCTCCGTTGGCCGCGCTCGCCACGCCCTACCGGTGGCAGAACACGGCAAGAAGGCCTATGTGCCGTCAGACCTGCTCGTGGAGGTGTTGCGGGAGGCGGTGCGCCAGCCGTTCGACGGCGACGGCGATAGGAACGAGGCGACCATGTTCCGCCACTACGTCGGCGAGATGCTACAGGTCCTGGATCAGCGCACTGATGTAGACGAGAACACCCTGGTCGCGCTCGAGTGGAGCTACCTGCCAGTCCTGGAGCATTCTCGCCGACCGGCCAAGGTGCTGCTGAGGGCCCTTTCGGAGCAGCCCACGCTATTTATCGACATGCTCCGCGCTGTTTTCAAGGCGAGCGAAGAAAGCGGTGTCGTCGACGTCGAGCCGGAGAGCCCCGAGCACGCCCGCGCTGTCGCCCATCAGGCGTATCGGCTGCTGGAGATCTGGAACCGCCTCCCTGGCACCCGTGACGACGGCACCATCGACGGTGAGGCTCTGGAGGCCTGGATCAAGGAGGCACGTTCGCTCGCCAAGGCGGCCGGAAGGGAAGACATTGCCGACGACCGGATCGGGCATTTGCTGTCGGCCTCTCCGGTCGGAGCGGACGGCAACTGGCCGGCGGAAGCGGTGCGCGACGTGCTCGACCTGTTTCGCAGCAGGCCGATGATCCGGGGTTTTTGGATCGGAAAGCGCAACCGGCGTGGTGTGACCACGCGGATGCCGCGCGACGGAGGAGACCTCGAGCGCCAGGAGGCTGCAAAGTACCGCGACTGGGCGAAGGCCATCGCCTACGAGCATCCACATACCGCCAAGGCCCTCGACGCCCTGGCGGACAGCTACGAAGACGAAGCACGCCGCCATGACGAAGACGCCGAGCGCCTGGACTGGGAGTATTAGACTGGCGGCAACGCGGGTGATGTCGATCTGGCAAGGGGCGATCTTGGCGCGCTGTCCCTCCAGGGCGGCGGATATGCTCTGGCCGCGGCCATCGCCCGCAACGGAGGAAAGATCCGAAGGGTGAGAGTGAGCAAAATATTCGATGGGTTTTGCCGCTTTTTTGATCAAATTAATTGACGCCCAGAGTGTTATCCTTATGATTAATAAAGAGTTTCACTTTGATCAAGGGTCGGGAAGCGACTTTCACGATAAATGATGGTATTGATTTATAAAGGTTTTTTTCGTTGCCATCATTTAATTCCAGAAAT
>Ga0210096_1000035_pt1 | contig 78681 bp, 65 predicted proteins | sample China_Galinas_PW_4_FD_184864 | JGI IMG/M metagenome (GOLD analysis project Ga0210096, IMG submission 184864) | Wetland microbial communities from San Francisco Bay, California, USA, that impact long-term carbon sequestration - China_Galinas_PWA_D2... | ecosystem: Environmental > Aquatic > Marine...
ACGGGAAGGCGCCGATCGCGTCGCCGCCGGAGGCGACCAGGCGCCAGAGCTCCTCCGGGGAGGCGACGCCGCCCGGGTAACGGCAGGCCATGCCGACGATGGCGATCGGCTCCTCGGAGGCCGCCCGAAGCGCCTTCGGGCCCCGGCCGGCGTCATCGGCGATGCCGGCGATGACCGAAAGCCGACCCGCGAGCGCAGTCGGGGTCGGATGGTCGAAGACGATGGTCCTCGACAGCACGAGCCGGGTCGCGTCGCGCAGACGGTCGCGCAGCTCGACCGCCCCGGCCGAATCGAGCCCGATCTCCTTGAACCTCTGGAGCGGGTCGATCTCCGCCGGCGCGAATCCGAGCGTGGCCGCTGTCTCCCCGACGACCAGGTCGAGGATCGCGGTCGAGCCCCATACCGGAAGGTCGGCGGGCTCGTCGAGGCGCTCGTCCGCCGGCTCGGCGGGCGACGCATCCCGGCGTCGATCGTCGCCCCCGCCGCGCAGCCAATGAGAGCGTCGCTGGAACGGATAGGTGGGCAGCTCCACCCGCCGCCGCTCCTCGCCGGCAAAGAGCTCTTCCCAGTCGACCTCGACCCCCCGGGAGTGGGCTTCCGCGAGGGAGAGCGCAAACCGCCGCATGTCGCCTTCGTCGCGCCGCAGCGTGACGAGCGGGCGCACCCCGTCCGCATCGGGGAGCAGCGCCTCCGCCGTCTCCCCGAGCGGGAAGGCGAGGGTCGGATGCGAGCCCATCTCCAGGAACAACCGCTGACCGGTGTCGATCAGCGCCGCCGCACCCCGTTCGAAGCGCACCGTCTCGCGGGCATTGCGGTACCAGTACTCGGCGTCGAGCCGCTCGGTGTCGAGCGGGCCGCCGGTGACCGTGGAGTAGAAGGGGACGTCGCAGGGCCCGGGGGCGACCGGGGCGAAGGCGTCGAGCAGCTCGCCCCTCAGGCCCTCGACCTGCGCGGAGTGCGCCGCGTAGTCGACCGAGATCTCCTTCGTTTCCACGCCTCGCCGCGCGCAGGCCCCGAGCAGCGCGGACAGCGCCTCGGGCGCCCCCGAGGCAACCGTGGATTCGGGCCCGTTGACCGCGGCGAGGGAGGCCTCCTCGCCGTACGGCGAGAGGAGCCCCTCCGTCTCGGCAGGCGTAGTCGAGAGGGCGACCATCCCCCCCCTGCCGCCGAGCTCGCCCAGCAGCTGAGCTCGTCGACAGACGATCCGGGCCGCGTCCTCCAGCGTCAGCGCCCCGGCGACGTGGGCGGCGGCGACCTCGCCCTGGGAGTGACCGAGGACCGCCGCCGGGTGGACCCCGTGGGCTTCCCACAACCGCGCGAGGGAGACCATCACGGCAAAGAGCGTGGGCTGGACGATCTCGGTGTCGTCCCGACCGCTCCCCTCGGAGTCGATGAGGACTTCGGTCAGCGACCAGTCGACGAAGGGTCCGCAAGCCTCCTCGCAGGCGGCTATCGCCTCCGCGAAGACCGGCGATTCGCGGAGCAGGTCACGTCCCATCCCATGCCACTGATGCCCCTGCCCGGGGAAGAGGAAGGCAGCGCGCCGGCTGACCCGCGCGGTCCCTCGCGCGACCCGCTCGCTTCGCTCGCCACGTGCGAGGCCGTCCAATCCCGCCAGCAGCTCGTCGCGGTCGCATCCGATCGTCGCCGCGCGAACCGGAAAGGACGTGCGGGTGGTCGCCAGCGAGTAGGCGAGATCCCGCGGCGACAGCTCCGGGTCGTCCCTGAGGCGGTCGCCGGCCAGGGAGGCTTGAGCCTGCAAAGCCTCCTCGCTTTTCGCGGAGAGCGGCAAGACGGTCGGGACCTCGGGCTCGCCGGGCGTCGTGGTAGCGGCCGGGTGCTCGGGCTCTCCGGTCAGGACGACGTGGCAGTTCGTCCCGCCCATTCCGAACGAGCTCACACCCGCCGACGGGACCTCGCCGCGGGCGGGCCATCGCTCGAGCGTTCGCTGCACCTCCAACCCGAGCTGCTCGAGCGGGATCTGGGGATTGGGCCGGCTGAAGTTCAGGCTGGACGGAATCTCACGGTGCCGGATCGCAAGCGCCGTCTTGATCAAGCCGGCGATCCCCGCCGCCGCCTCGAGGTGGCCGATGTTCGTCTTCACCGAACCCACACGGAGGGCGGTCCCCGCCGCCCGTGCCCCGCCGAGCGCCTTCCCCAGGGCGGCGGCCTCGATCGGATCGCCCACCGGCGTCCCGGTTCCGTGTAGCTCGACATAGTCGATTTCCGAGGGATGCAGGCCCGCTCCATCCACCGCACGGAGGGTGACCTCGGCTTGGGCCGAGGCCTTGGGCACGGTCAGGCCGGCCGTCGAGCCGTCGTTGTTGACGGCGCTGCCGCGGATGACGCAGTACACGCGATCGCCGTCCTCGCGCGCGGCGTGCAGAGCCTTCAAGACGACGAGCCCGCCGCCCTCGCCCCGGACGTAGCCGCTGGCCCTCGCGTCAAATGCGAAGCACCGGCCGTCTGGCGAGAGCGCCCCGAGACGCCATGCGGCGTCTGCGCCCAGCGGATCGAGATTGAGGTGCACACCGCCGGCGAGCGCAAGCCGCGACTCACCGCGCCGGATACTTTCGCAGGCAAGGTGAACGCCGACCAACGACGACGCCTGGGCCGCGTCGACGGTCATGCTCGGCCCGGTCAAGCCCAGCGCGTAGGAGACGCGGTTGGCGATCAGACCCCGGCTCAGGCTGGTCATCGTGTGACGGTCCGCCGACGCCACGCCAAGACGGTCGGCCAGCAAGGCGTAGTCCCCGCGGATGGCGCCGACGAAGACGCCGACGGGCGCATCCGACATCGGCAAGGGCGCGATGCCCGCGTCTTCGAGGCCTGCCCAGGCCAGTTCCAGCGCAAGCCGCTGTTGAGGGTCCATCGAATCGGCCTCGCGCGGCGAAAGCTCGAAGAAACGCGCGTCGAAGCCGTCGACGTCGTCGATGAACCCGCCGAGCCGGACCCCGGCAGCCTCCGTCGAGGTTGCCGCTTCCGGTGAGATGCCGGCGAGTCCGAACCGCTCGGATGGCGTCTCGCCGATCGCTTCCCTTCCCTCGCGAAGCATCGTCCAGTAGGCCCCCGGGTCCGGCGCGCCCGGGAAACGACAGGACATCCCGATCACCGCCACCGCGGATGTGTCGTCCCACCCCCCGACGGCAGCAGGTACATCCACCAGCTCAGTTGAGTCCTGCACTGCTCCCCCCGGCGCACGGAAATTGAGGTCGCAGAGGAAGCTACTCAGGCGAGCCGGAGCTGGCCAAATCTCGCGCCGCCGACTCCTGCCGGAGTCGACGTCGGCTCACTCTCTGAACACCCGGAGGCGGTCCTCGCCGATCCGGTCGCGCATATCGTGATCCTCGATCCCCATGCCCTCGTGTGGCGCCAGGCAGAGAACACCGACCTTGCCGATGTGTTCGTTGGACTGGACATGCCGAGCCGCCTCACCGACCTGCGCCAGCGGATAAACCCGGGACAGGGTGGGAACGATTCGGCCCAACGACAGGAGGCGGGTCGCCTCCCAGCATTCCTGGGCGTTGGCGCCGTGACTGCCGACGATACGCTTGAGCCGCATCCAGAGGTAACGGTTGTCGTAGTTGTGCGAGTAGCCGGTGCTCGACCCGCAGGTCACCACCGCGCCCCCGCGGCGGCAGAGGAACACGGATTTTCCAAACGTGTCGCAGCCTGTGTAATCGACCACGATGTGGGGGTCCTCGCCGACCTCCCGCCGAATCGCCTTCCCGATCCTTCGCGCACCCTCCATCTCGGACGGCTGGTCTGCCTCGATCTCGTCGCGGCGAATGATGACGTCACAGCCCAACTTCTCCAGGGCGGACGCTTTTCGCGCCGACCCGACGACGCCGACGGCGATTCCCCCACCGCTGCGAATCAGCTGCACCGCATAGGCGCCGAGACCCCCGGTTGCTCCCCAGACGAGCACCACGTCGCCCTGTTTCATCTGTACCGCTCGCGGACTGACCAGCATCCGGTACGCGGTCATCAGGCAGAGGCTGTTGCACGCGGCCTCCTCCCAGCTGAGGTGCGGCGGCTTCGGTACACACTGACTTGCTTTGACGACCGCGAAATGCGCGAGGCCACCGAAATTCGTCTCGAAGCCCCAGGCCCGCTGACTTGTCGCGAGCACCCCGTCGGCTTGCGCGGCCGGATCTTGGCCATCGAGCCACACAGCTGCAATGACCACACGGTCGCCCACCGAGCGTGATTGCACCGCGCTGCCCGTCTTGACGATGACGCCCGCCGCGTCGGACCCGATCACGTGGTGGGGCTGATCGTGCCTGCCGTTCCAGCCTCCCTGCTTGCCGAGGTCTTCAAGGAAGCGGAAGGTCGGGATCGGCTGGAACATCGCCGACCAGATGGTGTTGTAATTGATCGCGCTCGCCATCACCGCGACCAGGACCTCGTCCGGAGCCAGCTCCGGCATCGGCACCTCGCCGACGCGAATCGATCGAGAGACGTCCCTATCCGCGTCCCCATCGAAAAGACTCACATCGTCGCGATGCAGGTGCGCCGCGACGTACCGCGAGGGGGTGTCTTCGGTCAGAAGGTCAGTAGCCTCTGCACCGTCGAGCACCGCCTCGCCAAGGCTCGTCATGAGCTCACCTCCATCTCGATTCGATCGACTGCCGTCCGCCGATCCACCAAGAGCAGTCTCTCGACGAGCTCGAGATCGACGTCTGGGACAGCTCCTTGCCCGGTCATCTTCACCGAGACCGTAGGCCCAACGGCGCCAAACCTTCAACCCCTGAAGCCTCTCCCCACAGGATTCGAGTCATCTCGACTACCCGGGGGGCTTACTCGAGCGATATCTCCTCACCGCATCGCGGACACTGGACGACATCTGACGAAACCTGAGGGAGCTCATCGCCGGTTCCGGCGGCGATTGCCGAATCGTGCACCTCTCGTCGCTCCGTTCGAAGCATCGTCCGAAGATCCGAAACCGACAATCGCTTGGCGATCGCCTCATCGAGCCATCTGTCCTGCGCCCCTGGGTCCAACGACGCAAGTGCCTCATGATGGCTCCAAGACAAGTTCTCCCGTCGTCGGGAGATTTCAAAGCGCGACGCCACGTACACCATGTTCATGAGCGTCTGAGTGTCATAGCCTGTTACACGCGCCGCTCGTGTATATCTCTCGCCGTAGGCGGCGTTGCCGTAGCGAAGCCAGTCTCCGATCCACCAGCCGGAACTCCGGCCAAGGCTCCCGAGTTTCTTGCCGTACTCAATCCACGCTGGCAACGTCAGCTCGCCGCAGATGCTCCATGACGTCTTACTCACTGAAGGGCGCGCCGGCGCCGTGGTGGCTATTGCTCCCATCTATAACCAACCCCTCCCATTGACCCGTACTCCATCCCCTAAACACAGCACTACCGTAACGGACGCGACGCTACCACATCGGACAAGATGTGCAAGTGAGAATTTTGAGTGGCACGCTGACATCCGATTCCAGGCGACTCGGATGTCTAGGGTTGGGGAATGAAAAGCTGTCTCGTACCGATTAGTAAGTAGACCGTGTGATCACGCCATGGGGCGATACCGAGGAATTGCGGCATCAGCGCCTTCGACCAGGTGCACAGCCGCGTAGCCGCGAGGCTACGACCGCCCACCAACGGCGACGCTTGTTTGCGGCCACCGTCGCTGCGGTATCGGAACGAGGCTATTCCGAGATGACGGTCGACGACCTTCTGTTGCACTCAGGAGTGGGGCGGACGAATTTCTACAAGATCTTCGGGTCGAAGCAGGCCTGCTTCCTGGCTGCCGTCGATGAGCTCTACGAGGCGGGCATGCGGACGGTCCGCGACGGCTATAGCAGCACGGGGTCATGGACGCAAGGGATTCGCAAGGCTTTCGCCGACCTGCTCGAGCTGCTCGTGTCCCAGCCGAACGCAGCACGCATGTGCCTCGTCGACATACACGAAGTCGGTGCACAGGGAAGCGAACGAGCCGATCGAGGCGCAGCAGGGTTCGAGCGTCTGCTCAGACGGGCCTTCGCCAAGAGCCGCTCCCGCGCAGGTCTGTCGCCGGCGATCCTCGGAGGAATAGTCGGTGGCATTCACCTGCTCATCCACGACCGGTTGAGCAATGGCAAAGAGGCCGAACTACCCGAAACAATCGATGAGCTCGTCGCCTGGGCGCTGAGCTACAGGAGCCCATCGACGCCACTGCGCAGACCCCGGCGACAGATCCGCCACGAACCAGAGCGACGCTCAGTCGTGAGCCCGGCCGACCGCCTCCTGATCGCAGTCGCCGAAAGCGTCGCCGAAAAGGGCTACGGAAGCCTGTCTGTCAATGACCTCGCCCCCCGTGCCCGGACGTCGTTGCGCACGTTGTATGAGAGCTTCGGGGGCAAAGAGGCGGCGTTCCTGGCGTGCTTTCGCATGATCAGCCAACGTACCCTCTCGGCGGCAAATACTGCCTACGATCAGGAGACCGAATGGCCCGTCGCGGTGAGCACCGCAAACGAGGCGATACTGGCGTACCTCGCCTCCGAGCCGGACTTCGCAAAGGTGGCCACGGTCGAGGTCTTCGCCGCAGGACCGGTGGCGGCTCATAGTCGGGATGAGGCGATCAAAGCCTTTGCCGAGCTGCTTCAGCCGGGTTATACGCTGTCCTCGGATGTTCCGCCGATTGCCGCCGAAGCCCTGGCGTTCGGCGTCTACTCTCTGATCCGTCGCCAGATTCTCCGCTACGGGCCTGCATCGCTACCCCGACTCGGGCCGACGGCGACCTTCTTTGACCTTGCTCCGTTTCTGGGTGCTGCGCATGCCACGAGGATCGCGAATGCGGAGTGAGACTCCGATGAGAAACGAACGAATACAACACAATTACAATAATGGCGAGGGCCGGGATCGAACCGGCGACACCACGATTTTCAGAGCCTCCGAACGATCAGGGTGGTTTGCCCTAGTTGTCGGGGCTCTCGTAAGAGGCGGGTCGCGGCGCCTGCCGGTGGTTTCCAGGGGTTTGGGTGGCTTTGGGCGACAAGACGGGGCACCGTCGCCCAATGGGTTTCCCCACTGGATTCGCCCTATCGCAGCCAAATTCGACCGGCGCCGTTCAGCCATCAGCTTTTCCGCGCATGCTCGTGCCAGCTCGCGCCAAGGCCCGACATCCCAGTACCTCCGCGCCGCACCGGACGTCGACGGCAGAACCCAGACGACGGCGCCGCCGATGCGCTCCGGCTGGGGCCCGTAATCGACTATGCGGTCGAGTGCGCCGCGTGCGGCGTTCTTGCCGTTGAAGGCGAGGTTGGCGGGTTCCACTGCGGCGATCCGGGCTTCCAGGCCGTCTACATCGAACTCGCCCGTGCCGACCTCTTGGTCGGAGCCATGAAGCACCTTGCAGATGTCGGTGAGGCCGACCCCGAAGGCAGGCAACTGCTCGCATTCCTGTGGCGAGAGTCGCGTGGGCGTCAATCCCGTCGAGTGAAGCGTCTCCCAGAAAGCATTGCCGGCGCCCGCGTAGTAGGCGCCGGCCCGCGCGGACGCCGTCCCGGCCGCCGTCCCGCAGAAGACGACTCGCAACCCAGGTCGCATGATGTCAGGTAAGACGCTGGCCATCGCGACACGCTACTTCAAAGCGAGTTGCCCGCATTTGTCAGGTACTTGCCATTTTGCCCGTAATGCCCTAGATTGTCCTTAAGCGTCAAACGAAGCCTGGAAGGAAGCACAATGGCTACGACGGCTGCGCGACCTCAGCTACTCACCGTGAGCGAAGCAGCGACCTTGCTCAATGTCAACGAGCGGACGATCCGGCGATGGATCGATGCCGAGTCGATCCCTTACCTGGAGCTTCCGGGCGGGTCCTACCGGATTCCCCAAGGCGCTTTGCTCGCCTCGCTCCGGGGCAATTACGACCTTGCGGCTGAGCTTCGAGAGCTCGACAAGCGCAACGCCGCGCTGACCGACGAGCAGGTCCAAGCAGCTCTCGCAGACAAGTAGCCTCGACGACATGCGCGGCGCGTAGGCTCCCGCGCCATGCCATTCGTCGTCGACACGAGCGTCTCCCTACCGGCCACCCTGAGCCCCGGTGGGCTGATGCGCCGCTTCTGGGTCGTGCTGGCACTCGGCGCCAGAAGCTCGATCCCGCCCTGCGCGACAAGGACATCCCTCTCCTTCGCCGCCAGCTCGAGGTGGTCTGCGCAATCGGCGTTCCGCCCTTCGACCAAGACGCAGTGCCGACCCTCACCCGGGACCGAAAGGACGACGGTATTCTCTACGCCGCACTCCTCACAGACGCGGATTTGCTGGTCTCCGGCGACAAGCACCTGGTTCCCGATCGTCACGAGCACCACTGGGAGCACGCTGGCAACACCGTCGTCGCCGTCACCTTCGACACGCTCGTCAGCGAGCGGTTCGATGCCGCGAGCTCGAGTGAGATCGACGGCTCATGGCTGGCCGTCGCGCATGGCTAACCAAGCGACCCTCGAGCCAGCAGCGGCTCCATCGCCGCCGAAACGACCGAGGCGATTCGCAGCTGGCGTGCCAGCGCGAGCAGCTCGCCTGGCGTGGCGTCGTCGCTCTGCAGGTACCTACGCAGCGCGCCCAGCGCCAGGTCGCGGCCCACGCGAGAGCGCAGGCGCATGAGGTCGACGACCGTCCGCTCCAGGGAGCTGATCGCGATCATGCCGCCCGAGTCGATCTCTCTGACCTCGCGCCCGAGCGAGAACGTCGCGGCGGCAAAGACATGAACCCGCGTCGGCGGGTAGGCGATTCTCGGGCGATGCCTCCCCCGGGCTATCGCCAGATGGACCCCATCGGGCATCTCGTCGCTCAGGTCCCAGAAGCTGGCGGCGGAGTCGAGGCAGATCATCCCCTCCGGCGCCCGGCGGCAAACGGCCACCAGGTCGAGATGAGCGGTAGCCGGAGCGTCGGCGACGCGGTAAACGCCGCGCGACACCTCGATCAGCTCACCGCTGTCCCGCAGCCGGTACAGATCCTCCCAGCGGGCACCGCCCTCGATCAGCTCCGCGGCCGATGAGATTCCGCCAGCACGACGCGCGATGTCGATCACCTCGCTCGGTCGCATGGATGAAACTCTACACACTTAGGGTATATGTGTGCAGGATTTCATCCACCGCCGCCGTTGATCGAGGATGGACCCAGACTTGCAGTCACGGAATCGTATGAGTCTTTGATCGAGGCCGTCGCTGAGGCCGTTCGGTTTTCTCCGCCGCAATGATGGCCTGCTGCGCTCAAGGGCGATCGGAGGGGTTGAAGCTCGCAGCCTGTTGACCCGGCGTTGAACCGAGCGCAAATGCGCCGCCTTGGTGGGCGGCGCTTTTGGCTCTGCGATGCGATGGCGAGGGTGGGAATCGAACCCACGACACCACGATTTTCAGTCGTGTGCTCTACCAACTGAGCTACCTCGCCTGGGTCGCGCGGCGCGGGGCTGCGCCGGAGGAAGGCTAGCGACCGGGGGCGGCGCGGGGCTGCTTGGATTGGCGGGTGGCCTGGGCTCGTGCGGGAATCGCGCTCGGCGCGCTCGTCCTGACGGCGGGTGTCGCCTTCTCCGGTGGGAGCTCGGTCGACCCGCCCGCCCCGCGGGGATTCCCCGGGGTCGTTCCGGCGTTCTTTGCGAGCGCCGGCGAAGCGTCCCGTGGGAGCGCCCGGACAGGCACGGGAGGTCCGGCGCGCGGCGCGGCGCGGCGGGACCGGCAATGGCTGACGCGGGCGCGGCCGCTTGGCGCGCGAGCGCCGCGGTGGGCGCGGCGGATCTACCGGCGCTCGCTGCTCGTGCTGCGGGCGGCGACCGACCCGCGCAGCGGCGCGGTCGTCGCCGGCGCCCGGCCCGGCTGGGCGTACGTCTGGCCGCGCGACGGCGGCGCGGTCGCGATCGCCTTCTCCTCGGCCGGCTACCGGGGCGAGGCGCGCCGGATCGCGCGCTTCCTGCGCGGCCTCGACCTGGGCGCCGCGGCGCGGTTCCGCGGAACCGGCAGCCCGGTTCCGGGACGCGGCGCGCAAGGCGACGCCGCCGGCTGGGTCGCCGTCGCGGCCGGGGCGGCGAGGCCTGCCGGTCATGGGCGCACCGGGGACTCGGCCCCGTCGGCAACAGGCGCATCGCAGTCGGATGCCTCCGCGTACGCGGGCGCGCCCGGCGCGCGCGTGGATCCCGAATCGTGGCGCGGGCGGGCCGACTACCAGGAGGGGGACGGCGGCGACAACCTCGGCAACGCGCTCGCCTCGGCGTTCGCCGCCGGTCGGAACGCGCCGGAGCGGCGCCGGAGCGCCCGGGCGATCGCACGACGCTTCGGCACGCCGCGGGGCCTGGCGCGCGTCGCCGGCGATCCAGGCTCCGGCCTCGATACGGCCGCCGCCTGGGCTGTCCGGCCCTTTCCGCTGCCGGCCCTCTACGCGACCGTCCGGCGCACCCTCCTGAATCTCGTCGCCGAGCGCCGCACCCGCTTCGGCCTGCTCCCGTCGGAGGGCTGGCGCGGCGGCGGCGATCCGTGGACCGCGCCGACCGCCTGGTGCGCCTGGTCGCTCGCGGCCCTCTCGCGGATCGGCCGCCGCGCCGGGCGGCCGCGCGCAGCCGCCGTGGACCGCCGCGCGGCCCTCAGCCTGATCGGCGACCTGCGCCGCGCCTCGACCCGCCGCGGCCTGCTGCCCGAGCGCGTCGACGCCCAAAGCGGCGCCCCCGCCTCGACCACCCCGCTCACCTGGTCCCACGCCTTCGCGGTGCTTGCCATTCGCGAGCTATGGCCCGGAGCGCGGCGCTGACCGCCCCGCTTTACCGCAACCCCTTCATGGCCCTCATCAGCTCCAGGGCCCCGGCCTTATGGAGAGGTTCGTTCAGGTTGCCGCACTTGGGGCTCTGCACGCAGGAGGGGCAGCCGGACTCGCAGGGGCACTCGCCGATCAGGCGCTCGGCGTCGCCCAGCAGGCGCTCGAACTGCTCGTAGCCCCGCAGGGTGATGCCGACGCCGCCGGGGTGGCCGTCGTAGACGAAGATCGTCGGGCGGCCGGTCTGGAAGTGGACGTTGGTCGAGAGGCCGCCGATGTCCCAGCGGTCGCACATCGCGATCAGCGGCAGCACCGCGATCTGGCCGTGCTCGGTCGCGTGCAGGGCGCCGAGCAGCACGTCGGGCGGCAGCGCGCCGCTGAGCCGCTCGGGCAGCACGTACCAGAGCGCCTGGGTGACGAAGTGCTGCTCGGGCAGCTCGAGGGCGACGATGTCGATCGGCTCCTGCTCGGAGATCGAGACCCGCTGGAAGGCGATCACCTGCTCGCTGACCGAGACTTCGCCGAAGCGCAGCTCGACCCCGGAGGTCGTGCGCTGCTCACGCACCCGCTCTATGTAAATCTCGGTCTCCTTCTTCGGCCGCGTGTACCAGTCGCCGTCGAAGCGGCTGACGATCGCCCGCCGCCCCTCGACGTCGAGCTGCTCGACCTCGTAGGAGCGCCCAAGGTGCAGGTAGACGGCGCCCGGGTGGATCGTCGTGAAGGCGCGCTCGGCCTCGACCAGGCCGAGCATCTCGCCCGAGTCGCGCTCGATCACCGCGACCGAGTCGGCCGAGGCCGAGCGCAGGGGGATCTTCGCGGCGACGAACTCGCTGCTCACCGGCAGCAGGCGACCGCCCGCGCGGCGCAGCTCGCCGGCCGCGGTCAGCCGCTCGGCCCGCTCGCGCCAGCCCGCGCCGAAGACTTCGTCGTCGGCCTCGCTCAGCGGCAGCTCGTAGGCGGCGGCGACCATGTGCCGCGAGGCGATCTGCTCGCTCTCGTGGTCGAGGATCGCCCCCTCGACCGGCCGCCCGAGGAACTCGTCGGGATGGCGGCAGAAGAACTGGTCGAGCGCGTCGGCGCCGGCGACGTAGACGGCGAGCCCGCGGCGCTGCCGCCCCGCCCGCCCCCACATCTGGCGCAGGCTGGCAACCGTGCCGGGGAAGGTGACGCAGATCGCCGCGTCGAGCTCGCCGACGTCGATCCCAAGCTCGAGCGCGTCGGTGGCGACCACGGCGAGCAGCTCGCCGGCGCTCAGCCGCGCCTCGATCTCGCGCCGCTGCTGCGGCGTGTAGCCGCCGCGGTAGGGGGCGATCCGCTCGGCCAGCTCGGGCTTGCCGCGGCGCTGCAGCGCTTCCCCGGCGAAGCGCTGGATCAGCTCGATCCCACGGCGGCTTTTGAGGAAGCAGATCGTCCGCACTTCGTGCGCGACCAGCTCGGCGAGCAGGTCGGCGGCCTCCGAGAGCGCCGAGCGCCGCGTGCCGCTCGCCTTGTCGATCAGCGGCGGGTTCCAGAGCGCGATCTCGCGCCCCGCCCGCGGCGCCCCGTCGTCGTCGATCAGCTGGAACGGCTCGCCGACCAGCCGCTCGGCCAGCTCGACCGGGTTGGCGATCGTCGCCGAGGCGAGCAGGAAGCGCGGCTCGGCGCCGTAGGCGCGGGCCAGCCGCCGTAGGCGCCGCAGCACGTTGGCGACGTGCGAGCCGAAGACGCCGCGGTAGGTGTGCGCCTCGTCGACCACGACCCAGCCGAGGTTGGCGAGGAAGTCGCCCCAGCTCTTGTGGTTGGGCAGGAGGCCGACGTGCAGCATGTCGGGGTTGGTCAGCACGAGGTTGTTGCGGCGGCGGATCGCCGGCCGCTCCTCGCGCGGCGTGTCGCCGTCGTAGATCGCCTCGCGCAGGCCGGGCGGGCGCAGCGCCGCCAGCTTGCGCGCCTGGTCCTGGGCCAGCGCCTTGGTCGGGTAGAGGTAGAGCGCCCGGCGCTTGGCGTCGCGCGCGATCCCGTCGAGCACCGGCAGGTTGAAGGCGAGGCTCTTGCCCGAGGCGGTGCCGCTGGTGATCGCCAGATTCGAGTCCGCGGCCGCCTTCAGCGCGTCGCGCTGGTGCGAGTAGAGGCGCTCGATCCCGGCCCGGCCGAGCGCCTCGACCAGACCCGGGTCGAGCCCGCGCGGCATCGCGACGAGCCGCGACCGGCGCTCGGCATCGGAGCTCTCGGCGACGATCCGCCCATCCCGCCGGGCCGGGTCGATCGCCACGGCCCACGGCGTGTCCAAGAGAGATTTAGCCATTTGCCCCGACTGGCGAGTTTGTGTCGCTATCCGGCATAAAGTCGCCACGTATCCGCCCCGCCACCCTGATCGCCTGCAGGGTCGAGCCGTCATGGATGCGCAGCACGTCCGCTCCCTCACGCACCGCCAGGGTCGCGGCGGCGACCGTGCCCCACTCGCGCTCGCCCGCCGGCAGCCGCTCCTGCCAGCTGCCCGCCAGCAGCTCGCCGATGAAGTCCTTGCGCGAGAGCGAGACGTAGAGCGCCGGTCCGAGCGCGCGCAGCTCGCCGAGCCGCCGCAGGACCTCCACGTCCTGCGCGGTGGTGAGGTCGAAGTCGAGTCCGGGGTCGATCGCGATCTGCTCCTCCGCCACACCAAGTCGCGAGGCGGCCTCGATTCTCCCCCCCAGCCACGACTTCAGGTGCTCGACCACGTCGCCGTAGGAGCGCGGCGGCCGGTCGACCCGCGGCGCTCCCTCGATCTGCATCAGCACGTAGCCGCAGCCGCTCCCGGCAACCAGCTCGAACATCTCTTCCGAGCCGCCGGAGATGTCGTTGATCGCGACCGCCCCCGCCGCCAGCGCCCGCCGCGCCACCTCGACCGAGAAGGTGTCGGCCGAGACCGGCACGCCCGCGCCCGCCAGCCCCTCGATCGCGGGGACCAGCGCCGCCGCCTCGTCCGCCGCCGCGACCGGCGGCCCGCTGCGCGCCGCGACCGCGCCGACGTCGAGCATCTCGAACCCCGCCTCGACCAGCGCCAGCCCGTCGGCGACCGCCCGCTCCGGCGTCGCGCTGCGCGCCCCCTCGTACATCGAGTCGGCGGTGACGTTGACGATCCCCGCCGCCAGCGGCTGCGCGAGCTCGAGCGTCCTGTCCGCCAACCGCCACGGCATTCCGGCTACGGTAGCGACGCGCCGATGCCGCTGCGATGCGTCTACGTGGACCTCGACGGGACCCTGCTCGGGCGGGGCAGCTCGCTCTACCGCGACGCCGGGGGGAACTTCTCGCTCGCCCAGTCGCGGGCGCTCGAGGCCTGCCACCGTGCCGACGTCGAGGTGACGATCATGTCCGGCCGGCGCGAGGCGCAGGTGCACGAGGCGGCGCGGCTGATCGGCCAGACCTCCTACATCTACGAGGCCGGCTGCGCCTTCGCGATCGAGGGCGAGACGACGCTGCTGACCGGCGACCTCGTCCCCGACGAGGACGGGACCGTCTACGAGAAGCTCGAGCGGGCCGGGATCCCGCAGATGCTCTTCGAGCGCTTCGAGGGGCGGCTCGAGTACCACTCGCCCTGGCACCACGGCCGCGTGCTCTCCCACCTCTTCCGCGGCAAGGTCGACGTCGAGGAGGCGAACGGGCTGCTCGCCGCCGCCGGCCACGAGAACCTGCGGCTGCTCGACAACGGCGCGATCGGCCGCGAGATGGCGGCGATCGACGGCCCCACCCACGCCTACCACCTGGTGCCGCGGATGGTCAGCAAGGCGGGCGCCGTCGCCGCCCACGCCCGCGCCCGCGGCTACGACCCCGCCGAGTGCATCGCCGTCGGCGACTCGGTCGAGGACCTCGAGGTCGCCGCCGCGGTCGGCCGCTTCTTCGTCGTCGCCAACGGCCCCGAACGCGATCCGGGCCTGCGCGCCGCGCTCGCCGCCTGGGACAACGCCACCGTCACCGAGGGCGCGATGGGCGAGGGCGTCTACGAGGCCGTCGTCTCGACCCTGATGGAACGCCGCTGACCGGGCGCGGTAGAGGTTTGATCCGGATAGCGGGACAAACCTCTACCGCGGCTGGTGGGGGTGGGGTGAGCGCTGGGTAATATCGGCGCCGTGGAGCAAGCGACGGTCGCCGAGCAGGAGTACCTGGAGACCATGTTCTGGCTCGAGGAGGCCGGGCTGCCGATGACCGGCGCCAACGTCGCCCGCGCGATGCAGCTCTCGCCCCCCACCGTGCACGAGATGGTCGGCCGCCTGGTCGAGGACCGCTACGTCGAGCGCAAGGCCGACAAGTCGCTCGCCTTCACCGAGTCCGGCCGCGAGCACGCCAGCCACATCGTGCGCCGCCACCGGATGATCGAGCGCTTCCTCACCGACGTGCTCGGCATCCCCTGGGACGAGGTGCACGAGGAGGCGGAGCGGATCGAGCACGCGATGTCGCCGGTGCTGGAGGAGCGGATGCGGGCGGCGATCGGCGACGCGACGACCTGCCCGCACGGCCACCCGATCGTCGAGGGCGCGCGCGAGACCGGCTCGCTGCTCGCCGACGTCGAGGTCGGCGCCAGGGTGCACGTGCTGCGCTTCGAGAACGAGGCCGAGGAGCTGCTGCACTACCTCAAACAGGCTGGCCTGGAGCCCGGCCTGGAGGGGACGGTGGAGAGCTCCGACGCCGACGGCGTGACGATCGCCTCCGAGGACGGCTCGCACGAGGTCTCGCGCAGCGTCGCCGAGACGGTCTCGGTGCGCGCCGACCCGGCGCCGCCGCCGCGTGCGGCGATCCCCGAGCAACTGGTGCTCTCGAGCGACCGCTACGGGCGCTGAGACGGCTGCAAACCTTCGCCTGGCGTCGTCCTCAGTCGGCCGCCTGCAGGTCACGCACTAAAGTGCGCTCCCCTTGTCGGCCTCCCTGCGTCCTAGCCAGTCTCGATTTTCGCCGTCTCAGAATCTCTGATCTTGCCCAACGCTCTGGCCAGGCGCGAAATTCCCTCCGGGATGCGCTCCGGCGGCACGCTGGCGAAGGAGAGGCGCAGGCTGTTCTCGCCGCCCTCGATCATGAAGTCGGGGCCGGCGACGAAGGCGACGCCCTCGCCCTTCGCCTCGGTCAGCAGGGCCGTGGTGTCGGTCCCCTCGGCGAGGTCGAGCCAGAGGAAGTAGCCGCCCTCGGGGACGACGAACTCGGCCTCGGGGAGCTGCTCGCGCAGCGCCCCGACGAGCGCGTCGCGGCGCTCCCGCAGGGCGCCCTTGACGAACTCGATGTTGCGGTCCAGCGCCCCGGAGCGGCAGAGCTCCAGCACGACCGACTCGGCCAGCATGTTCGGTGAGATGTAGGTCTCGTTGGCGCGCTTGGCGAGCTTCGCGATCTCCGCCGCCGGCCCGGCCAGGTAACCGACGCGGACGCCCGGGCTGACGGTCTTCGAGAAGGACGAGGCATGGACGACCCGTTCGGCCGAGTCGATCGAGAGCATCGACTCCAGCGCCTCGCCCTCGAAGGGCAGCTCGCGGTAGGGGTCGTCCTCGAAGATCCAGAAGCCGTGCTCGGCGGCGAGCTCGACCAGGCGGGTGCGCTTCGCGGCCGAGAGCGTGCAGCCGGCCGGGTTGTGGAAGTTGGGGATGATGTGGGCGAGCTGGACCGGGCCCTCGGCGAGCGCCGCCTCGAGCTGCGCCACGTCGACCCCGTCGGCCTCGAGCCGCACCGGCGCCAGCTCGACCCCGAGCCGCTGCAGCATCAGCAGCGTGCGGTCGTAGGTCGGCTGCTCGACCACGACCCGGTCGCCCGGCTCGAGCAGGTGCTCGAACAGCATCCAGCCCGCCTCCAGCGAGCCGTTGGCGATCATCACCTGGCCGGCGTCGAGCCCCCCGTGCCGCTCCGCCACCCACTGGCAGAGCCCCGGATGCCCGATCCCGGTCCCGTACGAAAGCGCCTTTTCCCAGTCCTCCGAAAGCGCCCGTCCCGCCGCATCAGCCACCGCCTCACGAGGCAAGATGTCCGCGCTCGGCGCTCCCCGCGCGAATGAGATCGTGTCGCCGGCCATCGCAGCCGAGCCTAGCAACGCCTAGCCGCGCAGCACTTCGACGGCGATCCGCGCCGTCTCGGTCGGGCTTTCACCGACCCGGACACCCTTTGCCTCGAGCGCCTCCTTCTTCGCCTGCGCCGTGCCCGAGGACCCGGAGATGATCGCGCCGGCGTGGCCCATCTGCTTGCCGGGCGGCGCGGTGAAGCCGGCGATGTAGGCGACGACGGGCTTGGAGATCTCGGCGGCGATGAACTCGGCGGCCCGCTCCTCGGCGTCGCCGCCGATCTCACCGACCATCACGATCAGCTCGGTCTCGGGGTCCGCCTCGTACAGCTTCAGGATGTCGATGAAGTCCGAGCCGATGATCGGATCGCCGCCGATGCCGACGATCGAGGAGTTGCCCTCGCCCGCCTGCTTCAGCTCGTTGCCGATCTGGTAGGTCAGCGTGCCCGACTTGGAGACGACGCCGATCCTGCCCGGGTCGAAGAACTGGGCGGGGATGATGCCGACGTTGGCCTTGCCCGGCGAGAGCACGCCGGGGCAGTTCGGCCCGATCAGCCGCACGCCGGCCTGCTTCGCCTTCCAGTACGTCCGCAGCATGTCGAGCACCGGGATCCCCTCGGTGATCGCGATCACCGTCTCCACCCCCGACTCGATCGCCTCGTCGATCGCCGGCGCGGCGAAGCGAGCGGGGACGAAGATCATCGAGGTGTTGGCGCCCTGCTCCTCGACCGCCTCGCGGATCGAGTCGAAGACCGGCACGCCCTCGACGTCCTGGCCGCCCTTGCCGGGCGTCACGCCCGCCGCCAGGCGCGTCCCGTAGGCCTGGTTGCGCAGGCCGTGGAAGGAGCCCTCGCGGCCGGTCAGGCCGGAGACGACGAGCTTCGTCTTCTCGTCGATGACGATCGACATCAGCCGTCCCCCTTCGCGAGCCGGACGACCTTCTCGGCGGCGCCGAGCATCGTCGTCTCCTGGCGCAGGTTGGCGAGGCCGGCCTCGGCGAGGATCGCGAGGCCCTCTTCGGAGTTGGTGCCGTCGAGGCGGACGACGAGCGGAACCTTCAGGTCGAGCTGCGAGGAGGCCTCGACGATGCCCTTGGCGATCTCGTCGCAGCGCGTGATCCCGCCGAAGATGTTGAAGAGGATCGCGCTCACCTTCTCGTCGGAGGTGATCACGGTCAGCGCGTCGACGATCGCCTCGGCTTTCGAGCCGCCGCCGGCGTCGAGGAAGTTGGCCGGGTCGCCGCCCGCCTGGGCGACCACGTCGAGCGTCGACATGCAGAGCCCGGCCCCGTTGGCGAGGATGCCGACGTCGCCGTCGAGCTTCACGTAGGTGAGGCCCTTCTCGCGCGCCATCGCCTCCTGCGGGTCGTCGACCGACTCGGCGTCGATCTCGGCCAGCTGCTCGTGCCGGTAGAGCGCGTTGCCGTCGATCGTCACCTTGGCGTCGAGCGCGACGACCCGGCGGTCGGCGGTGACGATCAGCGGGTTGACCTCGATCAGCGTCGCGTCCTCCGCGAGCGCCGTCTCGGCGAGCTTGGCGAGCACCTCGGCCGCGTCGTCCAGGACGTCATCGGCGAGGCCGGCGCGCTCGACGATCGGCCGCGCGGCGGCGGCGGTGAACGGCCGCGTCGGGTCGATGTGCTCCTTGACCAGCGCCGCCGGGTCCTGCTCGGCGACCGCCTCGATGTCCATGCCGCCCTTGGCGGAAACCATCGCCAGCAGCTTCTCCTCGCCGCGGTCGAGGATCACCGAGGCGTAGTACTCGGCGGCGATCTCCGAGCCGCCCTCGACCCAGACGCGCTCGACCCGGAAGGGGCCCTCCCCGCGCGGCCCGCGGATGTCCATGCCGAGGATCGCGCCGGCGTGCGCCTCGGCCTCGGCGCGGTCGGCGGCGATCTTGATCCCGCCCGCCTTGCCGCGGCCGCCGATCAGCACCTGCGCCTTGATCGCGCAGGGGTAGCCGATCCGCTCCGCCGCGGCGACCGCCCCCTCGACGGTCGCGGCGACCTCGCCGCTCGGGACGGCGACTCCGTGCGCGGCGAACAGCTGCTTGCCCTGATACTCGAGGAGGTCCATGGTGGCGGCGCCCTGCCGGGGCCGCGCGGCAGCCTATAAGATGCCGCGCCCGTGAGCCGAAGCGACCCGGCATCGAAATCTGACTCCTTTGCCGGATCGCGAGGCGAACACCTTTGACCATGGCGCTTCCCGGCCTCAAATCGATCGAGTGGGTGACCACCGACTGCTACGGATCCCTGATCGACTGGGAGAAGGGCATCCTCGAGGCCTGCAGGAAGGAGGCGGACAAGGACGGCTTCAGCTTCGACGAGGGCCCGTTCATGGCCCGCTTCTTCGAGGTCCAGGCCGAAATCATGGCCGGCTCCTACGAACTGTACGCCGAGGTGCTGCGGCGCACGATCGTCAAGGTCGCGCGCGAGGTGGGGTGGGAGATCGAGCCCTCGCGGGCCCAGTTCCTGCCCGACAGCATCGCCTACTGGCTGCCGTTCCGCGAGGCCAACGCGGCGATGGACCGCCTGGCCAAGCGCTACCAGGTCGGGATCATCTCCAACATCGACGACAAGATGCTCGGCATCTCGCGCCGCCACCTGCGCACCGAGCTCGACCTCGTCGTCACCGCGCAGCAGGTGCGCAGCTACAAGCCGGACCCGGTGCACTTCAAAGAGTGCGCGCGGCGGATCGGCGGCAAGAAAGGCTGGGTCCACATCTGCTCCAGCTACGACACCGACGTCGTGCCGCTGCTGAAGATGAAGGTGCCGGTGATCTGGGTGAACCGCCACGGCGAGAAGCTGGAGGGCCGCAAAGCGCCCGGCGCCACGGTGAAGAACTTCCGCGACGCGGCGAAGAAACTCGGCGCGTCCTAGCGGTCCTCTAGTTTTGGGGCTTCGCAACTTCGGCCGCATGCCGCGGTTTCGAATCTCGATGGGCAGCCTCAGCCACAGTCGAGCGCTCTCGCGCGCCCGCCTGCCGCTCGCCGCGGCGCTGCTCGGCCTGCTCTGCGCGCTGGCGCTGAGCGTCGGGCGGGCCGGCGCGGTCGAGGTCGAAGAAGAGCCGCTCGACCCCAACGCCGAGCCGCCGAGCTTCGTCGTCATCCAGACCGACGACCAGACGCTCGACGGCCTCTACGCGACCTTCCGGCCGTTCCCGGGGTCGCCGGAGCTGCGGGCGATGCCGAACACGCTCGACCTGCTCGCCAAACGCGGCGAGACCTTCAACCGCTACTACGTCTCCTACCCCCTCTGCTGCCCCTCCCGGGTCAGCCTGATGACCGGCCGCTACGCCCATAACACGGGCGTCAAGGGGAACGTGCAGCCCAACGGCGGCTACTCCGGCTTCTCCTTCCGCGGCGCCTACGACCACAACATCGCGACCTGGCTGCAGGGCGCCGGCTACCGCACGATCCACATCGGCAAGTACCTCAACGGCTACGGCGACGAGCCCTACAGCGACGGCAAGAACGTGCCGCCGGGCTGGAGCTCCTGGCACAGCGTCCTGCACGCCGACACGCAGCACTTCTTCTACGGCTACACGCTCAACAACGACGGCGTGATCAGCGAACCGTACGGCAGCTCGGGCACCTGGGAACCGCGCGAATACACCGAACGCGATCCGCTCGGCTGCCCCTTCGAACCGCGGGAAAACCGGCCCTGCCTCTACGACACCGACGTCTTCAACTGGATGGCGCGCGAAGAGATCCGCGCGACCTCGCCCGAACAGCCCTTCTACCTGCAGCTCGACTACACGGCGCCGCACGGCGACTTCCGCCGCCCCGCCGGGCCGGAGCCGGCGCCCCGCCACTACGACTGGTTCAGGGGCAAGCGGCTGCCGCACAACCGCTCGGAAGGCCTGGACGAGGGCAACGTCAGCGACAAGCCCTCGTTCATCCGCGAAGCCGAACACCTGACGCCGAGCGTCAAGCGCACCTACCGCGTCTACTACGACAAGCAACTCGAGGCGCTGCGCTCGATCGACGACGGGGTCAAGCAGATCGTCGGCACGCTGGCCGCGAGCGGCCGGCTGCAGAACACCTACATCCTCTTCACCTCCGACAACGGCTTCTTCTTCGGCGAGCACCGGCTGATCGGCGGCAAGTTCCTCGCCTACGAGCCGGCCACCCACCTGCCCTTCCTGATCCGCGGACCGGGGATCGAGCCGGGCTCGGAAACCGGCGAGCTGGCGGCCAACGTCGACATCGCGCCGACCGTCCTCGACCTGGCGGGCGTGGAAGCGGACAAGAGCGTCGACGGGCGGTCGATGGTCCCCTTCCTGCGCGACCCGGCGAAACGCACCCGGCGGCCGATCCTCTTCGAGTCCTTCGTGCAGACCAACGACGTCGAAGCCAACGGGGCGATCGCCTCGACCGGCGAAGGCGACGGCGGCCCGCCGGGCGGCAACGGCAGCACCGACCCGAAGCCGCTGGAGCCCGAGGCGGGCGTGTCGAGGGCGCCGCGGGCGCGCGGCGGCGGCGCGCACGCCTCGATCCTCGCGCCGCCGCTCAACTACGAGGGGATCCGCCTCGGCCCCTTCAAGTACATCGCCTGGCCGAACGGCGAGAAGGAGCTCTACGACATCAACAAGGACCCGAACGAGCTCAACAACCTGGTCAAGGTGCCGAACCTCTACCCGATCCGCAACTTCCTGCACCGCCAGCTGCGGCGCTTCGAGAACTGCGTCGGCCGCGAATGCCGCGAAACGACGCCGCCGATGCCGATGACGCGGCGCGAATTCCAGAAGCTGCGCGCCAAGAAGCGCCGCGAACAGCGCCAGCGCGAACGCGAACGCGAAAAGCAACGCCGCGAACGGGAACGCAAGCACGGCAAAAAACACTAGGTGGAAGCGCTACTCGGGCGGGTGGCGCGGTAGGGGGACCACCCCCGAGGACGCTTTAGCGACCGCAGGGGGTGGTGGGTCCCCTGCCGCGGCAGGACCCGCCCGCCTACTCGATTACAGCCAGCACGTCACCTGACGAGACCGCCGCACCCTGCGCGATGTTGAGAGCCGTCACCTTGCCGGCGCGGTGGGCGGCGATCTCGTTCTCCATCTTCATCGCCTCGATCACGCAGATCAGGTCCCCCTCCTCGACCGCGGCGCCCTGCTCGACCGCGACCTTGAGCACGGTGCCCTGCAGCGGCGAGGGCAGCGCCTCGCTGGAGGCGCTCGCCGCGCCGCCCGCCTTGCGCTCGCGCTTCGGCGGCCGCTTGCCGTTGCCGGCAGCCGGGGCGGCGGCGCCCGCGGCGGCCTCGCCGATCACCTTGACGTCGAACAGCTTGCCGGAGACCTCGACCATGTAGTCGCGGGCGACGACCCCGGCGTCCTCGGGGACGTCCGGGGCCCCGGCCTCGGCCGGCGCCGTCGTCTTCAGCCACTTCCTGTCTTCCATCAGCTCGCGGCAGGTCTCCCCTCTCGCCCACTGCTCGGTCGCGAGGATCGCTTCGTGGAAGGGGATCAGCGTGGTCAGGCCGCCGACCTCGTACTCGGCGAGGGCGCGCAGCATGCGGCGCGTCGCGTGCTCGCGGTCGACGTCCCAGACGATCAGCTTGGCGACCATCGGGTCGTACATCGGCGTCACTTCGGCGCCCGCCTCGACCCCCGAGTCGACGCGCACGCCGGGGCCGGCGGGCTCGCGGTAGGAGGTGATCGCGCCCGGCGCCGGGGCGAAGTTCTTGTGCGCCGCCTCGGCGTTGATCCGGCACTCGATCGCGTGGCCGCGCAGCTCGACCTCCTCCTGGGCGACGGTCAGCGGCTCGCCGGCGGCGACCAGCACCTGCTCGCGCACGATGTCGACGCCGGTGACCATCTCGGTCACGCAGTGCTCGACCTGCACGCGGGTGTTCATCTCGAGGAAGAAGTACTCGTCGCCGACCTGCATCCCCTCGACCGTACCCGCCCCGCGGTAGCCGACGGCGGCCGCCGCCTCGGTGGCGATCCTGCCGATCCGCTCGCGCATCTCCTCGTCGACCTGCGGCCCCGGCGCCTCCTCGATCACCTTCTGGTGGCGCCGCTGCAGCGAGCAGTCGCGCTCGCCGAGGTGGATCGTGCTGCCGTGCGTATCCGCCAGCACCTGGACCTCGACGTGGCGCGGGTCCTCGAGGTAGCGCTCGACGTAGACGCGCGAGTCGGAGAAGAACTTCTCGCCTTCGCGGGCGGCGCCTTCGTAAGCGTCCTGCAGCTCGTCGGCCGTCATCGCGACGCGGAAGCCCTTGCCGCCGCCGCCGCCCGCCGCCTTGCAGGCGACCGGGTAGCCGGCATCCTCGGCCTGGGCGCGCGCCGCGTCGAGGTCCGGCGCCGGCTCGGTCGCCCCGGGGACGATCGGCACGCCGGCCTCGCGCATGATCTCGCGCGCCCGCGTCTTCGAGCCCATCGCTTCGATCGCCTCCGCCGGCGGGCCGATGAAGACGATGCCGGCCTCGGCGCAGGCGCGGGCGAAGTCGGCGTTCTCGGCGAGGAAGCCGTAGCCGGGGTGGATCGCCTCCGCCCCCGCCTGCTTGGCGGTGTCGATGATCCTCAAGATGTCCAGGTAGCTCTCGGCGGGCGTCGCCGGGCCGATCAGGAAGGCCTCGTCGGCCTCGCGCACGTGCGGCGCGTCGCGGTCGATCTCCGAGTAGACGGCGACCGAGGCGATGCCCATCTCCTTCAGCGTGCGGGCGACCCGGATCGCGATCTCGCCGCGGTTGGCAATCAGGACCTTCTCGAACACGGCGGCGCAGTCTATTCAGACGACGGGCGGAGGAGGCCAGACCCACACCGTCGGCGCCCATATGGCCCTCAGCTCAGATGACGAGGAAGCGCATCCGCTCGTCGGGCGTCAACTCGTCGAGCAGTTCATAGATCAAATCGCCGTAGCGTGACGCTCGCTCGAGCGCGGCCTTTCGATTTGCCGCGATCGAGAATTCCTCGCACAGGACACCGGCCTCTCGCTGAACCTGATCGAGGAATTCCGCGTACAACCCAGCAAGCCGCCCCGTCAACTCCTCCGCCCTGGCTCCATGCAAGCGCAGACGCTCGAAGCGCTCGGACGGGGTGAGGCGGCAAAGGTCGAAGACCTGCTCGGCCGCCACGGGCACCGGCATGGAGCTGAGATTGGCGACCATCGAGAAGCAGGTCGCAAGGCGGCTCACCTTCAACTTGTAGTTCTTCAGCGCACTATCAGCCTTCTTCTCTTCCAGCTCTTCGCCTGTGAAGAGATTCAACCGAAGGCGATGGTGCTCGTAGTTCAGCGTCAACGTCCGCCAGAAGCGGAGGATGTCGTTGATCAAGAACGTCGGCATGAAACTTGTTGAATGATCGTCGAAATCGCGGTAGTAGAAGCCGATGATGCGCCGCAGCAGCCTCAGATACACGTCTTCGTCGTGCAATGGCTGGCTCTCCAACAGCAGCAGCATGCGCGCCGTGAACGCATTGAGCGAATCGTCTCGCGGACTCCCTAGAACCTGCTCCATCTGACTGACATATTGCACCTCGAGGTATTGGCCATCTTTGGAAAATGGGGGAAAATTCAGCTCCTGCGCAGTCTCGATGAGACGTGCGGAGAGACGCACGAAGCTCGTCCACGGAAACCGCGCGCTGTCGTCAGCGCTGTCGTAGAGGAAAAACGGATCGATGTCGGACCCCTCCCAGGCCTCCAAGCGCCCATATGAGCCAGTTACGTAGATGCACAGCGGATGGTCGTCAAGCAACGACGCAGCGTTCAGGGCGTCATCAAGGCTACGTAAGCGGCTCAAGGAGTAATCTCGGCGTGACTCGGGCATCTGGGGCAGCATATTGCTCTATGCCGAGTCGTCCGCTCGCACGCTCATCATCTTCCGCTCATGACGCCCGATCAAATCCGCCCTGATCTGTACATCTCAGCCGACGTCGAGACTGATGGACCGGTCCCTGGCCCATTCTCGATGCTCTCTTTCGGACTTTCAGCCGTCGGCAAATACGACGGGCGGTCATTCGAGCGCTGGCTAGAGCGAGATCAGACCTTTTACCGGGAGCTTCGGCCGATTTCAGACAGCTTTGAGGCGGAGGCCTTGGAGATCAACGGCTTGGACCGAGAGCGATTGCGTGTCGATGGGGCGGACCCCAGACTGGCAATGACTGAAGCAGCTTCTTGGATCAGGAAGACGTGCCCCGAATGCCGGCCCGTCCTCGTCGCGTATCCGGTCGCCTTCGATTGGGCATTTCTGTACTGGTACTTCGAGCGATTCGCAAAGGACGGATCGCCATTCGGCCATTCGTCTTGTCTCGACATCCGCACGCTCTATCACGCCATCGCCGGAACTGTCTTTGATCGATCGGGGAAAAGTGCCATGCCTGAATTCCTCCAGCCCGTAGCTCCACACACCCATAACGCGCTGGATGACGCGGTCGAGCAAGGCGAGCTGTTCTCGAATCTCTTCGGGTGGGCTATACGACGCCGAATGGCGCTCGGCGAGAGTGCCGAGCCAGCGGATTCTGGACCGTCCTGGCTCACCTCGCACATGGTTCGTATCGCCTAGGGCGGGCCGACATCCCAATGCTGATCGAGTTGCAGAGCCACTCCACGGTGTCCGACGGACAGCTTGCGCCGGCTGAGGTCGTGGCGGAGGCTGCGAAGGCCGGGGTGACGACGCTGGCTTTGACGGATCACGATGCGATTGCGGGGGTTGCCGAGGCGGAGCAGGCGGCGCGGGGGCTTGGGGTCGAGCTCGTTCCGGCGATCGAGATGTCCTGCGTGCACGAGTACGCGGAAGACCTGCATGTGTGCGGGTACTGGGTGGATCTGGGGGCGATCGCGGCGGCCTGCGAGCGGGCCCAGCACGAGCGGGTCGCGCGGGCCGGGGAGATCGTCGAGAAGCTGCGCGGGGAGGGCTTCGACCTGCACCTCGAGGACGCGGTCAAGGAGGCCGGCGACGCGCTCTCGATCGGGCGGCCGCACATCGCCCGCGCCGCCGGCGCGAGCGGCGACCTCGGGCCGTTCTTCGAGCAGTACCTGGTGCCCGGCGCGAAGGCCTTCGTGCCGCGCCGCTGGCCGACCGCCGAGCAGGCCGTCCAGGTGATCAAGCAGGCCGGCGGCGTCGCCGTCGTCGCCCACCCCTACTGGGACATCTCCGACCCCGCCGAGGTCGACGAGCTGGTCCGCGCCCTCGACGTCGACGGCGTCGAGACCTTCTACCCCACCCACGACGAGGAGCAGACGAAGCACCTGCTGGAGCTCTGCGACGAGCTCGACCTGATCCCCACCGCCTCCTCCGACTACCACGGCCCGACCCACAAGACCTTCGCCGAGTTCGGCGCCTACGACACCTACGGCATAGCCGAGCCCCAGGTGCCGCCCAGGCCGTAGCGCTCAGTCGCGCTTGTAGCGTCCGGCGGCGTATTCGGCGACCCAGGCTGCGGAGGAGCGCCAGCTTCCGTCCTCGACCTTCACCGCCTTGAGCCGGCCGCGAACGGCCGCGACGCGGAGTGCGTTGGGCGACAGGTCCCTCGTCGCCAGCGCCGGCAGCGGAACCAGGTGCTCGCGATCGGCGATCGCCGGGACGACGAACCTGTAGAGGTTGTCGAGAACCGCCCGCGCCAGGAGCTCCCCCAGCGGCCCCGAATCGCCGGCATCGGCGCGCCGCAGGGCGGCCAGATAGCGCTCGCGGTCCGCCTTGCAGACGATCGCCGGCGGGTATCCCAGCCGAACCAGCAGGAGGTTGAGCAGCAGGCGTCCGGCGCGCCCGTTGCCGTCGAGGAAGGGGTGAATCCGCTCGAAGCGCGCGTGCAGCGCCGCCAACGCCTCGATGAGCTCGGTCGGCTCCGCCTCCCTCAACGTCTGAGCATCGACGATCCAGTCGTCGACCAGCGCGGGGACCTGCGGCCATTCGGGCGGCCTCATCCCCGCGGGGAAGGCCTCGATGTCATGCTCGCGGAACGAGCCGGGACACTCGCGCGCAGACGCCTGCGGGTGAGGCGCAACGTCCCATACGGGAGTCATCGCAAGCGAGTGGACCTCACGCAGCTCGGCGAGCGTCACCAGCTCCTCACCACCCCAGTCTCCGGGGCGGATTCCGTGCCCATACACCCAGTTGGCGGCATCGGCGTAGCCGCGCACATCGAGGTATTCGCTCAGCTCCTTGTTGCCAACCGCCCGGCCCTCCTCGAGCAGCTGGGCAACCTGCCTGAGGACCAGCGTGTTGCCCTCGATGGCGGTCGAGTTATGCGCCTCCTCGAGCCAGATGCCACGCCATATCGCCTCAGCCCCCTCTGGGGACGGCAGCCCGCCCAACTCGTCGCGCAGCTCAGCGATCTGCTCCTGCAGCCGCTCGTAGATCGCGGCCCGAGAAGGACGGCCTCTCGCTTTGTTGTTTGCCCGTGCCACAAAAGCAGCGTACCGAACAAATGGTATTTTGTTCGTCGGCCAGCTGATAAACTGTTCAAAACAACTTCAAGCCGCTATCCATGCAAATCGAAAATCCGACGCTCAGGCCGAAGCCGGGGCGTGCGCCGGGATCAGGCCGCGCGACTCGAGGTACTCGAGCAGCTTCTGCGCCGATTCCTCAGCGGTCTCGCTTTCGGTGTCGCAGGTGACCTCGGGGTTGTCCGGCGCCTCGTAGGGGTCGGACACGCCGGTGAATTCCTTGATCTCGCCGGCGAACGCTTTCGCGTAGAGGCCCTTGACGTCGCGCTCGGCGCAGGTGTCGACCGAGGCCTTGACGAAGACCTCGATGAAGCGCTCGCCCATCAGGTCGCGCGCCTCGGCGCGGATCTCCGCGTAGGGGGAGATCGCCGCGGTGATCACCGGCACGCCGTTGCGGGAGAGCAGGTCGGCGACGAAGGCGATGCGGCGGATGTTGGTGTCGCGGTCCTCTTTCGAGAAGCCGAGCCCCTTGGAGAGGTTTTCGCGCACCACGTCGCCGTCGAGGATCTCCAGCTTCGAGCCGCGCTCGCGCAGGTGACCCTCCAGCAGTCGGGAGATCGTCGTCTTTCCGGCCCCGGAGAGCCCGGTGAACCAGAGGGTGAAGCCCTTCTCACCAGCCATCGTTACGTCAGTCCTCCTTGTAAGCGTCGATCAGGATGTCGGCGACCTCGTTGCGCGAGAACTCCTGCGGCGGCCTTTCGCCGTTGCCGAGCATCTCGCGCACCTTGGTACCGCTGAGGAACACGTGCGCGTCGGCGCCGTGCGGGCAGGTCTTGCCCGAGGCCATCCCCTCGCACTCGTTGCACCAGAAGCTGTGCTCGAAGAACAGCGGTTCGATGCCCAGCTCGGCGACGTCGATGTCGTCGAAGATCTTCTGGGCGTCATAGGTGCCGTAGTAGTCGCCGACCCCGGCGTGGTCGCGGCCGACGATGAAGTGGGTGGCGCCGTAGTTGCGGCGGACGATCGCGTGCAGCACCGCCTCGCGCGGGCCCGCGTAGTGCATCTTCGCCGGCTTGACGCCGAGCATCACGCGGTCCTGCGGGTAGTACTTCTCCATCAGCACCTCGTAGCAGCGCATGCGCACGTCGGCCGGGATGTCGCCGGCCTTGGTCTTGCCGATCAGCGGCTGGATGAAGAGCCCGTCGCAGGTCTCCAGCGCGGCCTTGGTCAGGTACTCGTGGGCGCGGTGGATCGGGTTGCGGGTCTGGAAGGCGACGATCCGGTTCCAGCCGCGGCGCTCGAACTCGGCCTTCGTCTCGGGCGCGGTCATGTAGCGGCTCATGAAGGCGTCCTCGTGGTCGGGCAGCGCGTCGACCTCGATCGGGCCGGCGATGCAGCGGCTGCCCTCCTCGTAGATCGCGGCGACGCCGGGGTGCTCCTCGTCGGTCGTGCCGTAGACCTGCTCGGCCTCGCGCTTCACGTCGCGCTCGAAGATCTCCTCGACCCGGATCCGGCCCAGCGGCTTGCCTTCGTCGCTGGAGAGCTCGACCGTGTCGCCGACCGCGCACTCGAGGGCGGTCGCCAGGGTGATCGGGATCGGCCAGTAGGCGCCGTCGGCGGTGCGCATCTCGGCGCAGACGCGCTCCCAGTCGGCGGCGCCCTGGAAGCCGGCCAGCGGCGCGAAGCCGCCGTTGCCGATCATCTCGAAGTCGGCCGTGTGGCGCTCGGAAAGGGTCAGGGAAAGCTCGGTCATCGTCTCGCTCATGTGCTCCTCGGCAGGTCTCGGGGGTGGGTCTCGCGGCTCGTCGGTGCGCCGCTAGTTGATCCCGCACTCGGTCTTCTCGAGACCCGCCCAGCGCCCGGCGCGCGGCGAGCCTCCCGGCCCGACCGGCTTGGTGCAGTGGGTGCAGCCGATCGACGGGTAGCCGCGATCGTGCAGGGGGTTGTACGGGAGGTGGTGCTCACGGATGTAGTTCCAGACGTCGCGCTCGGTCCAGTCCGCGATCGGGTTCAGCTTCCACAGCTCGAAGCGCTTGTCCCAGGCGAGCTTCGGGGTCTTGGCGCGGCTGGCTGAGTCCTCGCGGCGGACGCCGGCGAGCCAGCAGTCTACGGAAGAGAGCGCGCGGCGCATCGGCTCGACCTTGCGCAGGCCGCAGCAGGCGTCCGGGTCGCGCTTCCACAGCTCGTCGCCGTAGCGCTCGGCCTGCTCGGCCAGGGTCAGGTCGTGGAAGCGGTCGAACTGCACGCCGAGCGCCTCGGCGAGCCGGTCGCGCGTCTCGTAGGTCTCCTCGAACAGCACTTCGGTGTCGAGGTAGAAGAAGCGCGCCGCGGGGTTGATCCGGCTGGCCAGGTGGGCGGTGACCGAGCTCGTCTTCTGGAACGAGCAGGCGATGTAGTGGCGCTCGCCGAAGGTCTCGAACATCCACTCGATCGCCTCGGCGGCGCCCTGCGGCTCGAGCTCCGCGGCGACGGCCTCGGCGTCGATCTCCGGCGCTGTCGCCACCGGGGTCATATCGCGCACTCGCCCTCGCCCCGCTCCACCTTGTAGGGACCGGAGCGGTTCCAGTCGATGAACTGCTGCATCGTCTCGAGGCTGAACTCGGCCGGCAGCGTCAGGTCCTTGACCAGCTCTTCGAAGCGGGCGGCGCCGGCGCGCTCGGCGAAGGCGTTGAACTCCTCGCCCTCGGCGCGCTCGGCCTCGTACAGCTCGATCCAGCGCTGCACCGCCTCGGGCGCCCGTTTGGCGGGCAGGCGCGACTTCAGCCGCGTGCCGAAGACGACCTCGCCGCCCTCGTAGTTGCCGCCGATGTGCGGGATGTAAGCGGGCACCGGGCGGCCGCCGACCTTCAGCGAGGCGCCGTAGAAGCCGATGTTGGCGATGTGGTGCTGGGAGCAACCGTTGGGGCAGCCGCTCATCTTGATGTGGATGCGGCGAGTCAGCGGGTCGTCGATCTGCATCGCCTGGACGCGCTCGCGGATCGCCCGGTTGAGGCCCATCGAGCTGGTGATCCCGAGTTTGCAGCTGTCGGTGCCGGGGCAGCTGACCGTGTCGGTGATCTCGCGCGCGCCCGGCTCGGCGAGGCCGAGCGCCCGCAGCCGCTCCCAGACCTCGTACAGCGCCTCGTCGCGCACCCAGCGCAGGACCAGGTTCTGCTGCACGGTGCTGCGCGCGTAGCCGCCGGTGTGCTCGCGCATGATCGCCGCCAAGCCGCGGAACTGCTCCGGGATGAGGTCGCCGCGCTCGATCTTCACCTCGACCGCGACGAAGCCCTCCTGGCGCTGCGGCTGCACGTTGCCTTCGAGGAAGCGGTCGAACTCCGAGCGGTCGCCGTTCGGCGAGGCGGGCTGCGCCGGCGGCTCGGGGGCTCGCTCTTCCTCCTCGTCGTCGTAGCGCAGGCGCTCGACCAGCTCGGGGCCGAATTCGCGCTCGCCGACCCACCCGGCCTCGAGCTCCTGCTCGACCTGCTCGCGGAAGGCGTCGATGCCGATCTTGTCGATCAGCACCTTGATCCGGGCGCGGGCGCGGTTCGCGCGCAGCCACTCCTGGCGGTCGAAGATCCGCAGCACGGCCTCGGCGACCTTGAGGTAGTCGCCGTTGTCGGCCTCGACGAACTCATACAGCGTCGGCGCGACGCGGGCCATGATCGAGGTGCCGCCGCCGACCCGGACCTCGAAGCCCTTGACGCCGTCGCGTTCGCGGCTGATGAAGGCGACGTCGTGGATGCCGCTGATCGCCCGGTCGGCGTCGGAGCCGGTGAACGAGGTCTTGATCTTGCGCGGCATCAGCTGCGTCGTCGGGTGGCGGACGAAGTAGCGGACGTAGGCGCCGGCGTAGGGCGTCGGGTCGAAGACCTCGTCGGCGGCGACGCCGGCCCAGGGGTCGCCGGTGACGTTGCGCACCGTGTTGCCGCAGCCCTCGCGCGAGGAGAGGCCGACCGAAGAGATCTCACGGATCAGCGCCTCCATGTCGCGCAGCGGCACGTGGTGGATCTGGATGTTCTGGCGGGTCGTGATGTGGCCCTTGTTCAGCGGCGCGTACTGCTCGACCACCTGGCCGAACATCTCCATCTGCTCCGGCGTGACGCCGCCGAAGGGGAGCTTGACGCGGACCATCTGCACGTCGGCCTGGCGCTGGCCGTAGACGCCCTGTTTGAGCCGGAAGCCGATGAACTGGTCCTCGGCCAGCTCGCCGGCGAGGAACTGCTCGGCTTCGTTATCGAAGTCGTCGAACTCGCGCTCGATGATCGGGATCACGTGCCCGGGGACGTTCTCGTAGGCCTCCGGGTTCTCCAGCGTGCCGGTGCGGCCCTTGCCGCTCTGCCGCTTGTCCTGATCGACGACGACCTCCACGACCAGGAAAATAGCAAAACCTGACAGGGATTAGGGTATTTAGCTCTGGGCGTGCCCGGGGCGCCCCTCGGGCAGGCGCGCTACTCGGGCGGCAGGCGCCCGGAGGAATGCAGGACCTCGGCCGCCTCGCCCGACTCGGCGACGCGGGCGCCCTCGGGCTCCAGCGGCAGCTCCGCCGCGGCCCAGCCGACGATCCCCTCGCTCAGCTTGGCGGCGTCGAAGCCGGCTTCGGCGAGCGCGTCGGTGGCCATCGTCGAGCGGTTGCCGCCGCGGCAGTAGAGGACCACGGGACGTTCGCGGTCGATCTCCTGCGCCCGCCCGGCGAGCTCGTCGAGCGGCAGGTGGACGGCGCCGGCGACGCGGCCGGCCTCCCACTCGTGGTCGGCGCGCACGTCGACCAGCTGCGCGCCCTCCTCGATCAGCTTCCGCGCCTCGTCGCGCGAGATCTCTCTGGTCTCGTCGGCCACTTGTCGGAACCCTAGCACCGGCCCAATATGCGACCGATCGGTCGCAAGTTGATTTCAAGCGTGCGTACGCGCGCGCGATGCGACCGATCGGTCGCATTTGCCGCGTTTCAGCCTCGATCGGCCCAAATGCGACCGATCGGTCGCATCGCGCTATATTCCCGCCATGGAAGCGACGACTACCCCCGAGCGGCTGGGCGCCGCGATACGCGAGCGCCGCCGGAAGCTCGGCATCACCCAGGACGACCTCGGCGCCTCGGTCGGCGTCAACCGCAAGGTGATCGGACAGCTGGAGAACGGCAAGGAGACCGTCCACGTCGGCATCGTCCTCCGAGCGGCCGGCGCCGTCGGGTTGAACGTCGGGGTCGAGCAGCGTGGCTGAGCCGCTGCTCGACGTCTATCTGCACGATCGCCTGGTCGGCGCCCTGCGGCGCAAGGACAACGGCAACCTGCAGTTCCGCTACGACACCGATTACGTCGAGGAAGGCGGCCAGACGCTCTCCCGCAACCTGCCGCTGCGGACCGAGGCCTTCCCCCACCGCGACTGCCTCGCCTTCTTCGGCAACCTGTTGCCCGAGGAGGGAGTTCGCGCCCAGCTTGCCCTCACCACCGGCATCTCGGCCTCGAACGACTACCGGCTGCTGGAGCGGTTCGGCGGCGACGTCGCCGGCGCGGTGACTTTGTTGGCGGCGGGGGAGGCCCGCCCAGGCGCCGGCCGCGGCGACCTCGAGACCCTCTCCCCCGAGCGCCTCGACCAGCTCCTGGCCAAGCTGCCACAGCGCCCGCTTGCCGCCGACGAGAGCGGTGAGGTGCGGCTCTCGCTGGCCGGCGCACAGAGCAAGCTGCCGGTGGTGGAGGACGGCGGGGGCTTCGCCCTGCCGCACACGTCCGACCGACCGACCACTCACATCCTCAAGCCCGAGCCGGAGCGCTTCCCCGGCCTCGTCGCCAACGAGTTCTTCTGCATGCGCCTCGCCGCGGCTGCCGGGCTCGAGGTCGCCGAGGTCGCCCGCGCCGAGACGCTCTCGGGCCTGCCCTACCTGATCGTCACCCGCTATGACCGCGACCTCACCCAGGAACCCGTCCGCCGCCTGCATCAGGAGGACCTCTGCCAGGCGCTCGGCAGGACCCAGATCGAGAAGTACCAGGCGGAAGGCGGGCCGGGCGTGGTCGAGGCGATGAGCCTGATCGACGAGGTGTCGACTGCTCCGGCGCGCGACCGCCCGCAGCTCTGGCTGGCGCTCGTCTTCAACGTCCTGATCGGGAACTGCGACGCGCACGGCAAGAACTACTCGCTGCTCTACGACTCGCGCGCCCCGCGGCTCGCTCCGCTCTACGACCTGGTCTCGACCGCGGCCTACGACGAGCTGACGAAGACGCTGGCGATGTCGGTCGACGGAGCGCGCAAGCTGGAAGAGGTCGACCCCGCGGCCTGGCGTGAGCTCGCCACGCAGACCGGCTTCGCGCCCCGCTTCCTCGAGCAGCGCGTCGCACCGTTCGTCGAGCGCGTGCGTGAGGCCGTGCCCGAGCTGGCAAGCGCATCCGAGCACGCCGATCCGATCGTGCGCGAGATCGCGGCCGGGATCGCGGAGCGCGCCGAGCACCTGTCGCTCGGCTGAGCCCGGTCGAGACGATGTCGACGGCGCGGTTCCTACCGACGCAGCGCCTCCCGCGTTCGCCGCGCGACCAGGGTGCGTAGGCGCGGGCTCTCGATTCGCCCGACCCAGCGCCCGATCTCCTCGCGGTCGAACTCGCGCGGAAGCTGCAGCTCGGTGAAGTAGGCCCTGCCGCCGGCGGCGCTGCGGACGTAGACGGTGTCGAAGACCGCCTTCTCGGCGCTCGCCAGGTAGCCGCGGCGCGCGGTCCCCGTGTAGCCGCCGAAGAGCGGCGGCGCCAGCTGGTGGATCTCGAAGCTGCCGACCGCCGTACGGACCTTGCGCGGCGGCGCCAGCGAGGCGACCGAGATCCGGCGCGGGATCTGCTCGATCAGCCCATGGTGCGCCAGCGCCGACCAGAAGGAGACGTAGGCGGGGTGGGGCGCGGTCAGGTACGGAGCGACGACGAACGGCTCGATCTCGGGATCGAGCGCCCACAGGCCGGGGCGCAGGCGAAGAACGAGACCGCCTTCCTCCATCGCCTTCAGCCTGTGACCGGTGGTCCTCGGGCTCGCCTTCCAGCGGGCCGCCGCCTCGCCGGTCGTCACGACCGGCCGGTTCATCCGTCGCAGGTCGCCGTAGGCGTCGGTGAGCCTCACCGGGCGGCCTCCAGCGCCTCCGCGACGTAGACCTGCATCGCGGCCCAGGCGTCCTCGCCCTCGTACAGCTCGCGCGCCTCGTCCTCGAGGAACGGCAGGACCTGATCGCGGAACGCTCCGTAGGGAAGCTGCAGCGCGGTCTCCGCGGCCCTCGCCAGCAGGTCGGCCGCGACCGCGCCCGCAGCGAGCGGGCGCTCTCGCAGGAGCAGATCGAGGTCGAAGACGTCCCGTGCCTGCGTCTCGGGACGGCCGGCGAGCGCGGCGATCTTCTGCTCGGCGGGAGCGTCGCCGACGTAGTGCTGCACGGTGGGCGCGCGCAATGCGTAGGGAGCGACGATCGAGTCGGGGATCGGGTCCAGACGATGGCGGTCGTCGCCGTTGCGGTTGCTGAACTCGACTTTCGTGTTCACGACGCCCGCCCGGTGCTCGATCGCGAGCTTCCAGCGCTGGGTGGTCTCGGTCTGCTTCTGCGCATTTGCCTCCGCGATGCGCAGCCCGGCTTTGCGCAGCAACAGATGGAGCGGGCCGGACTTGACGATCGCGTCGACCTTCTCACGCAGGCGCCAGTGGGGCTCGCCGCTCAGATCGAGGTCGAGATCCTCCGAGTAACGCAGGCTGCCGTGGAAGTAGCGCAGGTTGGCGCCGCCCTTGAGCACGTAGCGACTGCGGTCGACGCGTTTGGGAAGGACATCGAGAAAAGCGACATGGAAGAGCTCTATGACCTGGACGTCAGTGAGACGTTCCATGCGTCAAGACTACGTGTCACGGCAACTTTATTGCCGCTTATCGCAGCCTTGAAACCGATCTTGCCGATCCTCCGACTGGAGTCGGAGAAAGGGGGCGACCTGAACCTCGGTCCACTTCATCCATGCGGGGTCGGCGCGGGCAAAAGATCCTCGGCGAGCACGAGGTGGACGTCGTCGCGCTCGGCCTCGAGCTCGCGCAGGCGCGGCGAGAAGGCGATGCGGTCGAAGAAGTAGAGCTGTGCCGCGGGCGCCTCGAGCTCAGCCCGGATCGTCTCCAGCTTGTCGAGCTCGACGGTCGGATGCTCGTGATCGGCGTTCGGCCCGTCGGCCCACTTGCAGGATCCGAGCGCCAGCACGGCCCCGCTCTCATCCACCGCCACCGCATCTGCCTCGAATCGCCTGCTGCGCAGCCGGCCTCCCTCGCGACGGCGGATCGGGCCCCACCAGCGACCCACCTCGGTCGCATCGTCAAGCCGGCGCAGCAGCCAGTCCTGGCAGACCCGCTCGAAGGCGTCCTCGGAGACGAACTCGTCGAGCTCCGGCATCAGCGTCTCCTCGAGATAGCGGTCGGCGTCGGCGCGCGTCTGCAGCCGGCTTTCGCGCGGTGCGACGAAGCGGAACCAGAAGCGCAGGAACGGATCCGCGACCGCGTAGTGGACCTTGCGCCGCGATGCCTGGGCGACCGGGTAGCGGCGCTCCACCAGGCCCATCTCCTCGAGCGTCTCGAGGAACGGCCGCGCCTCCTCGGAGCGGGTCTTGCCGATCCGCTGGGCGATCTCGTTCAGCCGTGTCGTCCCGGCCGCGATCGCCCGCAGACAGGACATGTAGATGTCGGTGTCGCGGAGACGGCTCTCCTGCGAGAGCAGGAAGCGAGGCTCCTCGCGCAGCAGGCCGTCCGGATAGAGCACGGCCCTGCGGATCGCCGTGGCCAGATCCTCCCCCGGGTCGATCTCCTTCAGGTAGTAGGGGACGCCGCCGAAGACGGCCGCGGCCCGGATCAGGTCCTCGGCGGCCCAGCCGGGGGCGAAGGCGCCGATCTCCCGCCAGGGGAACGGCTGCAGGCGAAGGGAGCCCGTGCGCCTGCCGTACGTCGTGGCGCCGTAGCCGACCACGGAGCGCTCGAAGAAGCTGACATCGGAGCCCGAGATGCAGAGCAGCAGGTCCGGATTGCCGGCGTGCTCGTCGACGAAGCGGTTGAGCAGCGAGCCGATCTCCGGCTCCTGGCGGGCGATGAACTGGAACTCGTCGAGGACGATCATCGTCTGCCCGGCCCGCAGCAGCTCGCCGAGCGCGGCGAAGGCCGCCCGCCAGCTCGCCAGGGGCTGCTCCTCGTAGAGCCTGCTGCCGGTGAAGCGGGCCAGCTCGGCAGAGAGATCCTCGAGCTGATCGCCCCGGCTTCCCGCCGATGCCTCGAAGTAGAGCTGGCGGCAGCGCTCGCCGAAATGCAGCAGCAGCTTGCTCTTGCCCACCCGTCGCCGACCGTAGAGGACGAAGTACTCGGCGCGCGGCGAGCTCAGCCGCTCGTCGAGGGCGGCAAGCTCGTCGCTGCGGTTGAAGAAGGGCACGGTGCAGAGAACTATACCACGCCTTACTAGGTTGTGACGTAGCTAATGCGAACAGCTACCGCCCTCAGTCGACCTCCGTCCCCTCGACCAGAAAGGCGACCCGCACGTGGGCGCGGTACTCGTCGAGGTTCTCGCCGCGGATTCCGGTCGAGACGATGTCGACGGCGCGGATGTTGCGCAGCGTGCCCTGGGCCTGCAGCAGCGCCTGTTTCGCCGCGTCGTCGGTGGACGTCTTGGAGCTGCCGACCAGCTCGATGATTTTCACGACTGCCATGCGACTCCTCCTCCTTCGAGGTGCTTCTGGACGATGCCCTTCGCGCCGACCGCCTCGGTCAGCGCAGCCCGCTGCCACGGGCTCACCGCGTCTCCCTCGGCCGCGACCGCGGCCGGAGCCGTCTCCGCCTCGAAGCGCGCGAGGGCCGCGGCGATCGCCGCGGCCTCGTCCTCGCTCGGGCTCCGACTCATATGCCGGAGCTTATTCGGTGGGGCTCCCCTACCCCGCAGCGCTCGCCCGCGCCACGCGCGCCCGCAGGGCGGGACGGGCGTGGCGGCGGTGGGCGCGGCGCCGGCCGCAGCGCACCTGCATCAGCGGCCGGGCCTTGAAGCGCTTGCCGTTCTGGCCGGTTCCCACGACGTTGGCGTGGTTTCGCTTCGGTTTGATGCAGATGTTGCGCGAGTTGACGATCAGGCCCTTCTTGCCGCCCTGCATGCGCAGGATCACGCGGGAGATCGGCGCGTCGGGGGCGTCTTCGACCGAGGCGCGGATGCCGCCCCTGACCGAGTCGATCCGGGTCGATACCTCGACGTCGACCAGGCCGCGCAGGTCGAAGACCAGGTCGGGCAGCTTGTGGTTTGAGCTGCGCAGCCAGACCGGGCCTTCGAGCGGTTCGTCGAGCAAGGGCGTCCAGGCCTTGATGTAGCCGTACTGGGCGGCCTTGGGGCAGGCATCGGCGGCGTACTGCACGCGGGTGCAGATCGTGCGGATGTGGCCCTGTTCGAGGAAGGCCGAGCGCGGCAGGCGGACGACCAGGTCCCGGACGTTGGCCTGGTTGCCGCGCGGGGTGTATACGGCCTTCAGGCCCGGGTAGGCGCCCCTGCGCTTGCCGCCCTTGAGGTGCAGGCCCAGGCGCGGGTGAAAGCCGAGGTTGGCGCAGCCCGCGGCCTGGTAGCGGGTGGAGAGGTCGACCGGGCGATCGTCGGCGGGACTGAAGACGTCCAGGTAGGCGCCGAAGAGGGTCGATTTGGCGCTCGTCGGCGCGCAGGAGGTCGGGTTGAGGATGAAGCCGTCGCGGTTGACGTAGACGCGCAGGTCGCGGACCTTGGCCGGGATCCCTTCGAGGATGTGGGGGATCGGGTCGGAGCGCGAGCCGTCGACTTCGACTTCGGCGGTCCTGGGGTTGAGCGTCAAGGCCTCCTGGACGACGACGTTGCCGACGTCGTAGGGCCCGGCGACCGCGGGGGTGATCGCGATCACGCTCAGCGGGTCGCCGTTGTAGGGGCCGCCTAGGTAGAGCTTTCCGGGGATGTAGACGAGCACGGGGCCCACCCCGGCGCCGACCAGGGTGTCGCCGATGTGCGAGCTCTCCGGGCAGGAGGGGCTCGCCTGCTCTTCTTCGCCGGACTTGCCCTTCGCGGCGGCGATCTGCGCATCGGTGCATTTGGCGATCCCCGAGAGGTTGCCGAGCACCCCGGGGGGCAGGGTGGCCGAGAACTTGGTCATGTCCTGCTCGCCGTCGTGGCGTTGCAGGCGCATGTCGAAGGGCGAGTGCGAGCCGGCGTTGTTGTTGATCGAGCCGGCCTCGAAGTCGGGGTTGAAGGGGGGCACGCCGCCGGGCGGGCAGGCGCCGCCGGTGACCCCGCGTTCGATCTCGGTCGAGCCCCGCCGCCCGACCAGCTCATCGGGGCTGGGGTGGGCGGGGTCGAAGGCCGAGTAGGGGACGAAGCTCGCGGCCGTATCGAAGGTCCCGCAACGCGGCGGGGTGACCAGCGGCGAGCGGCCGCCTTCGCGGAAGTGCAGCTTGAAGTATTCGTACGGCGCCGGCGGAGCGTCGTTGACGATCGTCACCACACGGCCCGTTTTCTCGTCGAGGCGCACCTGCATCGGCTGTTTGACCAAGACACCGCGCTCGGGCGCCCTGGCGACCAGATACAGGGCGATCAGGCTGTTGGAGGGATTGTCGTGGGGCTTTGCCACGTAGACCGCGCCTTCGAGCAGTTCGTCGAAGATCGGCGTCTTCGATTGCACGTTGCCGATCTTCGAGGCTTCCGGGCAGCCTTCGCCGGGCTTTGAGTCGAAGCGCTCGGCGGCGTACCGGGCCGGCGAGCAGGTCGCCAGGCCCTCTGCCTGGGAGGGGTTCAGCGTGACGCCTTCTGGCAGCGTCACTTCGAGTCGCTTCGGCTGGGCTTCGGCTATCCCCGCCGTGGCGCCGAAGCCCGCGTCGGGCAGCTTCAGTTCGAAATCGAGCCCGCTCGGGTTCTCGGCCAGGTGGCTGGTCAGGTTGGAGCGGATCGAGGGATCGAAGGGGACTTTGTTGCAGCCCAGCAGGTGCGGGGTCGAGTAGCTCTTGCGGTCGATCACGCTGCCGATCGGCACGTTCCAGGGTTCGATTTCGGTCCGGTAGTCCAGCGGGGCATCGCAGCTCGTCGGCATGCGCAGGAAGGGGGTTTCGTCGCGGACCGCGGGCGGTTCGCATTCACCGGGGATCCCCGATTCGCCGCCCAGGTAGACGCACTTCCAGCCGCGGGCGGAGTCGTGGCGCGGGTCGCCCGGGGTGCCCCAGAGGCTGATCGTCGAGGAGTAGAAGTTGACCACCTGGGTGACGTTCTTGACTTCGCCGGTGATCCGGTATTCGTCGTCGGGGTCGACCGAGGTGTCGATCAGCACCGGGTCGCCGGCGACCAGGAAGCCGAAGCGCGCCGGCTGGCCGTGCTGGGGGGCCAGGTTGAAGATCGGCACCGCGAGGCGCTCGAAGGGCAGGGCGCTGGGTTCCCTGATCGTCACCGAGGCGACGCCGATCGCGCTCTCCTTGGGGCACTTGTTGACCAGTTCTTCCTGGCTGAGGAAGGTCGCCAGCGAGCAGCGCGGGGCGGGTTCGGCGGTGCCGATCAGCCCGGCGGGAAAGGTGACGCGCACGTTGCGCGGCAGCGCCGGCTGTTCGACCGTCGTTTCGCTGAGCCCGCCTTCGCGGGCCCCCGTCGCCCAGCCGGAGTTGAGCGTGATCGTGTTGGTCACCTGGAAGGGGTGGGCGCCGGCCTGGGCGGTTTCGGCGCCGCCCTCTTCTTCGCCTCGCATCTCGAAGCTTTCGAAGCCGAAGCTGACCGGCTGATCGCTCACGTGCAGCGTCTGGACGGCGCTGGCTTCGGGCGCATCGCCGCCGGAGACGGTGACCTCGCCCGCTTCGCCGGCGCTCGGCGGGCTGCCTTCAAGCGCGACGTAGACTTCGACTTCGATCGCTTCGTAGGAGGTGATCTGGTCTTCGTAGCTGCAGCTGACTTCGCTGGTGCTCTGCACGGCGCAGTCGACCGGGCCGGCTTTGCCCTGAGCGCCGCCGACGCCTTCGACGCCGTAGGCGATCGCCCCGTCGGGCAGCTGGTCGACGATCGTCAGCGGGGTCGAGGTGGCGTCCATCGGCGCGTCGCCGAGGTTGGTCAGGGTGACCGTGAGCCGGCCCGAGCCCTCGCTGGTCACCTTGGAGCCGACTTCTTCGCCCAGTTCGAGCGCTCCTTCGAAGAGGAGCGCGCTGACGCTCAGCGCCGGCTTGCCCCATTCGGTGGTCACTTCGAAGGGCGAGCCGGCGGGGCCGCCGCTGACTTCGACTTCGCCGGGCCCGTAGGCGTTTTCGGCTTCGAGCATTGCTTCCAGCTGTTCAGCGGTTTCGGCGGCCGGGAAGCCCGTTTCCAGTTCGCAGAGCAGGGTCGCCGGCAGACCCAGTTCGCCGGCGCCGATGCAGCCGACCACTTCGCCGCCGAGTTCGACCTTGGCGGCGAGGACGGCGCCGAAGAACTTCTTGCCCGTCACTTCCTGGACCATCGAGGGGTCTTTGGGTTCCCAGAGGTTCGAGGGACGGCTGCCGGTCAGCACTTGCCACCAGGGAGAGGGGGCGGCCTGCGCGGCTGCGGCGGGCAGGACGAGCAACAGGGCGGCGCCGATCGAGACGGCTAGGGTGGCGAGGCGCTTTGACATCTTCGGTCTCTCCTTGATCGCGTCAGGTGCGGTGCGGTCGTCTCGGTGTCGGGCGCGGCTCATCGGCGAGCCCTCCGGTTGGCGCGCCTACAGCGCTTGGCCCGCACCCCGAAGGCGTGGGCGCGGTGGGCGAGGCGCTTTGCCTTGCGATGCATGCGGCGCCTCGCCCGCGGGTTGTGCGAGCGCTTGGCGTGGCGGCGCAGGCGGCGCGCCCGGTGGGAGAGCTTTGCGGTGCGGCGGGCGATCGCGCCGCAGTCGGGCCGGTAGACGAGGTTGCCCTTGCCCTCGAAGCTGGCGGAGGCCGGGGTCTCGTCGGTGGGGACCGCGGGGGCGGGCTGGCAGGCTTCCCCGAGGCATTCCGAGCGCGGGGTGAGCGTCGCGGGGATGCCGTCGACGCGGGCGTCATAGACGTCGGGGGCGTTGTCTTCGTCGCTGACCGAGAGCTTCGCGGAGGTGATGAAGAAGACGTCGCTGCCCCCTTCGGAGGCGTCGAGGAAGCCCGATTCGCCTTCACCGGTGCCCGAGGAGATCAAGGACACGCAGCCGCCGGCCGAGCGCGAGACCGCGGCGCCGCCCGCGGTGGCGCTGCAATCGCCCATCCCGCTCGGCTCGTACTGGTAGACGTCCCAGGCGCCGTTGGAGTCGGCGGGGACCAGCGCGTCGGCGGCGTTGAAGTACAGGCGGCCGTTGTCGTGCACCGCGCGGGTGCGGTAGAGGGAGGGGGTGCCGAGGGAGGGCTTGGTCGCCTCGGGCAGCGTGGCGGCCAGCGGGGCGCCGTTCCAGAGCTGCTGGGGATCGGAGAGCACCGAGGTCGCCGTCCCTTCGACGCCGCCGAGCTGTCCCCGCGGGCTGGCGCCCGAGGGGTTGCAGGAGGCGCAGATCAGCTCGTCGGCCTGCGCGTCGTAGCGAAAGACCTCCTGGTCGAGTTCACCCGTGATCGCGTCGCGGTTTTCGTAGCCGGTGAGGCTGCGCTGGGACATGAAGGCGAGGTAGCGGCCCGAAGACGAGGCGGCGGCGCTCTGCCGGGCGGCCCCGGTCGCCCAGTCGGGGGAGTCCCCCGCCGCGAGCGTGGCGATGAAGCGAGTGCCGGCCCCCTGCTGCCAGAGGTAGAGGTTGCGCCCGCCGGAGGTCGCTTCTTCGGGCCCGGCGCCGTTGTCGACCGTGTTGGAGGCGAGCACGCCCTGAGCGACGAAGTACACGCTGGTCGCGTCCTCGGACATGCCCGCGACGAGGCCCTGCACCGCAGCGCTTTCGCCGGAGTTGGCGGTTATGTCGGTCAGCTCGCAGCCCAGTTCGCCTTCTTCGACCGTTATCTCGCAGCGGTAGAGGTCGCGGCCAGTTTCGTTCGCGTCTTCGGTCAGGTTGCGGGTGTCGGTGAAGAAGGCGACCGTGCCGGCTGTGTTGGCGCCCTGGAAGACCGGCTTGGCTTCGCCGGTGCCGAAGGCGCCTTCCTGGACGACGTCGAGGCGCGCGGTTTCCTCGCGGTCGGTGTCGCGCACGTAGAGAGCACCGCCCGCAAAGGGGGTCCAGAAGACGCGCGAGCCGTCGTCGGAGATCGCCTTGCGTGTCGAGGCTGTGTTCGAGCCCGGCAGGCCGTAGACGACGGCGCCGCCTTCGCCTTCGGGCTTGACGCTGACCGGCTGCAGCTGGCCCGCGCCCCACTCATACAGGGCAGAGGATGAGGCGCCTTCGGCAAGCGGCACCCCCTGGGAGCTGAGCAGCACATGGCCGAGATCGGGGGTGCCGCCGGCGATGGTCACGGGGGCGAGGTTCGAGCCGGGTTCGCCGCCGAATTCGGTCCCTTCGGGGACGTTGGCGAAGCCCGGGGCGCCGGTGACCAGCGGCGTGTATCCGGGCGGTTCGGTGTTCTGGCGCAGATACGGCGTGTGTTCGGTGGCCTGGGGCGAGAGCCGCGTCGCGTCGCGGGTCGCCAGCAGGCTCTCCGAGAGGTCGGGGCTGAAGAGTTTGTACTCGAGGCCGAAGCCGAGCGCAAAGGGGGTGACTTCGGTATGCGGCGGGGTGATGTCGCGGCTGGCCCAGGCGCCGCCGCTGCCGCGGCGGGCGAGGATCGAGGAGCTTTCGATCACGCGGCTGCCTTCGGGGTAGGCTTCGGTCGAGTTGGTCGAGAGGTAGGCGACGGCGCTGCCGTCGGCGGCGGCCCGGTAGACGCCGCCGGTGGTCGGGTCGGGGACGACGATCAGCGCGCCGTACTTCTGCGGCGGGCTGACCATCTCCCAGGCGCGGTCGTCGGGCAGGCTGAAGCCGAGGCCCGAGACCCCGGTGGTGAAGTGACGGTCTTCGCCGTGGACGGTGTAGGGGGTTCCGTCGCGTTCGTCGGATGCCGCGAAGCGGTAGTGGTAGGTGGTGTTGGCGGCGAGGCCGGTGAGCGTGGCGCCGACCACGATGTCGCCGAAGCTCGCCGGCAGGTTCTGATGGGCGGTTTCGGAGCCGTAGGCGGCGCTGGCGCCGTATTCGACCCACCACTGGCCCGCTACGCCGAGCGGGTTCAGTTCGGCGTTGACCTTGGCGCTGCGGGCGGCGACCTCCGATGCCCACTGGGCGTCGATCGCCACCGCGGGCTTGGTGGTGAAGCTCGTGTCGGGGCCGGCGACGGTGCATTCTTCGGCCGGTTCGGCGTTGTTGCAGTGGTTGGTCGCTACGAGGCGGAAGTGGTAGGTCGTCTCCGGGATCAGTTCTTCGAGTTCCGCCGAAACCGCTTCGGCGTCGAATTCTTCGACCCCGAGGGTTTCGACCGGCGTGCTTTCGCCGTAGCTTTCGCTCGTGCCCCACTCGAAGTGGTATTCGGTTTCGTGCCCCTCGGGGTTGAGGTCGGCCGCCAGGGTGACCGTGGTCGGCAGCAGGTTCTCGGTGTGCTGGTTTTCGGGCAGCGGGCCGGGTTCTGGGAGGGGGAAGGCCTGGACGACGCTGTTGTCTTCGCCGCCGCGGCCGCTGGCGACGTAGAGGGTGCCCGCGGCGTCGTCGATCGCGAGGGCGTTTTGCACGGGGTCGCCGATCACCTGGCCCTTGCCGAACTGGGAGATCTGTTCGCCGGCGGGGTTGTAGACGACGAAGCGGTAGATCCCGAAGACGGTGCCGTCGTTTGCGACGCAGGAGCCCGCGACGGTGCAGTGGCCGATGTAGACGTTGTCGGCTTCGTCGAGCGTGACGGTCTTGGGGTTGTTGGTCGCCTCGTAGGTTTCCAGCAGCGCCCCGGTGCCCGCTTCGAGCTTGCGGATGCCGGCCAGCGAGCTGCTCTTGACGTAGAAGTTGCCGGAGGAGTCGAGCGCCAGCGAGTTGGTCCGCCCGGCGCCGGCGAGTTCGACTTCGCCGGCCGGCGTGCCGTCGGGGTTCAGCTCGACGATCCGGTTCTTGTCGCCGACCCAGACCTGGCCGGCGGCGTCGACGGCGATCGACCGGGGGTTGTCGAAGGAGAACTCGCGCGGGCCGGTGCCGCTGTCTCCCTTCCTGCATTCCTCGCCCGCTTCGACGTCCGCGGCCGTGCAGACGTTCTTTTCTTCCTGCGTGTAGGGGCCGCCGATTTCTTCCTTCTTGGTCTTGTTGACGTTGCGGCCGACCATGTAGAGGAACTCGCCGGAGGGGCTGAACTTGGAGACGCGGCGGAAGTCATCGGCGACGTAGACGTCGCCGCTCGCCTGGTTGACGGCGAGCGCGTTGGGTGAGACCGAGCCGGCGGCATCGACCGGCGCAGGGCTGCCTTCGCTCTGATCGCGAGCGTCGGCGAAGCAGCGGACCGTCGGCGGGCTCGCCGCCGGTCCGCAGACCTGGTGTTCGAGGCTCACTCCGTCGGCGACCCCGATCCCCCAGGCGAGCAGGAAGTTGCCCGCGGAGTCGAACTTGGAGACGCGGAAGTTGTTGCGGTCGGCTACGTAGACGTCGCCCGTCGACTGGTCGACGGCGGCGCCCGTGGGGTTCACGACCTGCCCGGCCCCTTCGCCGTATTCGGCGATCGTCGTCGGCGCCGCCCCGGCGGGGGCGGCGAAGAGGGCGGCGAGCAGCAGGGCCGGCGCCAGGCAGGCGAGCAGGCGGCGTGCGGGCGCACCACTCCCTTTGGCGCGGGGCGAGGGCGCACGGCCGGCGTCGGCTCCACGGAGGATGCGGCCGAGGCCGCTGGCCTGGCGCTGGGTCGATCCCGCGGTCGATGCCTTCGCGTGGCTTCTCACGTTGAGCTCTCTCCTTGTCCCTCGAGCCCCTCTGCCGGCCGCTTCCCTTTGCGGCCCCGGTGGCTCGGATTTCCCTGTCGCGTCTCCAGCCCGTCCCTCGGGCTGAACTGTTCCGTACATGGAACAACGTGAAAGATAGACAGATGCGGTTATGAAAGTCAAGCGCGGTTCGCAGAAATGCCGGCGCGAGCGCGCGGGCGCGCCCCGCTCGGGGCGCCGCAATCCGCTTCAGAGCGGGGAAAGCTCAGGTACGCGCGTGTCTCTTGGGAAACGCGGCGTGGGGCGCCGGCCGCGTGCTCAGAGAGCTCAGCGCCAGGCGGCGATCAGATCGGCGGCGCCGAGACGAACGTCGAGCGGCGCGTTCTCTTCGAAGCCCTGCGCGCTGACGCCGACCAGGAGCGTGTCCGGGGTCGCGCCCGGAACGTCGGCCCGGCGCGCGGCGAGCTCTCCCGCATCGGCCCGGCCGAAGGGCCGCTCGTCCCTCCACTTGACCGATCCGAGGAAGCCGACGCGCTTCGCCACCGGCCGCTCGTCTCCGCCGACCAGGTCCAGCTCGACCGTGCCGGTGCGGTTCCAGTAGGCGCCGACGTAGCGAGCCGCTCCGAAGCGGTCGGCGTCGGGCAGCAGCCGCTCGACGCTCTCGCGGACCAGCGGCTCGACGGCGCGGCCCCGATAGGCGGGCCACGAGCGCTCGAAGCGCTCCAGCAGCAGCGCACCACGGCCGCGTTCGATCAGGTCGATGCCGCGATCGACGAAGGCGAGCCAGAAGCGCATGTAGGGGTCGGCGATCTCCCAGAGCGCGGTTCTCCGCGTCGCCTTGGTCGAGTAGGGGGTCATCCTGCGAACGACCTCGCGCGCGCGCAGCGCCTCGAGGGTCTCGTTGACCGTGGTGGCGCTGAGGCCGGTGCGGCCGAGGATCGCGGTATGGGCGCGGGCGCCGGCGCCGATCGCCGCCAGAACCGCGCGCGGCGCCGGCGCCGGGAACTCGGCGGCGAGCGTGCGCTCGGCGCTGACCACCAGGAACGAGGTCGGGTCGGTGAGCGCCTCTCGCAGATAGGCGGTGAGGTCGCGACCCGCGCCCCACTCGGTGGCCAGCACCGGGAAGCCGCCGATCACGAGACAGGCATCCAGGGCATCGGCGGCGGGCAGGTCGAGGAGCTCGCCGACGTCGGCGGGGGTCAGCGGCCTGACCGCCATCTCTCGCAGCCGGTCGTACAGCGGGCGTCCCCGCTCGGCGAGCGCCCGCATCATCGCCTCGTCGGAGCCGATCAGCACGACCAGCACCGGCCGTCCCTGCCAGGAGCGGTCCCAGACCTTCTGCAGCACCGCCTCGATGCTCGGCTGCTTCTCGACCAGGTAGGGGAACTCGTCGATGACGACGATCAGGGGTCGCTCGACGCTGGCGCCGTCGGCGGCGAGGGTCAGCGCGGCCTCCCAGCTCTCCGGACGCAGGCCGGCCCGGACATCGGGGGCGCGTGGCATGTCGGACGCCTCGAGCCCGGCGACGAAGCGCCCCAGCTCGGCCTCCCCATCCTGCTGAACCGCCGTGTAGTAGAGGTAGGGGCAACCGGAGGCACGGGCAAACTCCTCGGCGAGACGGGACTTGCCGACCCGGCGCCGTCCTCGCATCGCGATGAACGACCCTTCGCCGCTCTCGCGCACGCGATCGAGGCGCCCACGCAGGAGCGCAAGCTCGCTGTCACGTCCAATGAACTCCATTGACGTTCCAGGGTACTAAAGGCCGTACAACTTTACAACGTGTTTGGCTTTGTTTAGCGCGACGGCCTTACTGTGTCAGGCGGCGGCGTCGCCCTCGAACTTGTAGCCGACGCCGCGCACGGTGACGATCAGCTCGGGGTTCTGGGGGTCGGTCTCGACCTTCTGGCGCAGATTGGAGATGTGGACGTCGCAGGCGCGCTCGTCGCCGTCGAACTCGGTCTGCCAGAGCTCCTCCATGATCTGGCGGCGCGGGAAGACCTCGCCCGCGCGGCCGACCAGCAGGCGCAGCAGCTGGAACTCCGAGCGGGTCAGGCCGACCGGCTCGCCGCGCACCGTGGCGACGTGGCGGACGAGGTCGATCGCCACCGGCCCCGCCTCCACCTTGACCGCGTGGGAGAGCGGCGCCCGGTCGAGCTCGCGGCGGCGCAGCTGGGCGCGCACGCGGCCGAGCAGCTCGCGCACCGAGAACGGCTTGGTGACGTAGTCGTCGGCGCCGACCTCGAGCCCGACGACCTTGTCGACCTCGGCGTCCTTCGCGGTCAGCAGGATGATCGGCACGGCGCTGCGCGAGCGCACCTCGCGACAGATGTCGAGGCCGCTCGGGCCGGGCATCATGATGTCGAGGATCAGCAGGTCGTAGGGGATGCCGTCGTTCACCCGCTCGGCCGCCTCCTCGCCGTCGGCGGCGACGCTCACGTCGAACCCGTCCTGGGCCAGCGCGTAGCCGACCGAGTCGCGCACCGACGGCTCGTCATCCGCGATGAGTATCCGACCGCTGCTCATGGCCATCCCCCGCTCATCGGCGGATTCTCGCGCATCAGGCAACCGGGGTCGGGCTCGGTTGCGCGGCCGGCAGGCGGATCCAGAAGGTGCTGCCGTCGCCCTCGACCGAGCGGGCGCCGATCTGCCCGCCCATCACGCTGACCATGCGGCGGGCGATCGCCAGGCCGAGCCCGAAGCCCTCCTGCTTGCGCGACTCGTCGCGGCGGTAGAAGCGCTCGAAGATGCGCTCGATCTCCGCCTCGGGGATCCCCGGGCCGGTGTCGACCACCTCCAGCGTCACCTCGTCGCCGTCGCGGCGGCCGCGGACGGTGACCCGCCCGGGAAGCGGCGTGTGCTTGAAGGCGTTGGTCAGCAGGCCGACGAGCACCTGGCGCAGCAGCGTCGGGTCGCCCCTGGCGACGAGGTCGGGGGCGACCGCGGTGCTCAGCTCGATGTGCTCGGGCGCCTCGACCGCGGCGACCGTGTCGCGGACCGCCGCCGCGACGTCGACGTCCTCGCTCTCGCCGGCGCCGATCGACTCGACCCGGGCCAGGGTGAGCAGCGATTTGGTCAGCCGGTTCATCCGCTCGGCGTCCTCGGCGAGCCGGCCGAGGAAGTGCTCGAGCGCGCCGGGGTCGTCCTTGGCGCCCTCCTGCAGGACCTCGATCGCGCTGGAGATCCCGGCCAGCGGGTTGCGCAGCTCGTGCGCGGCGTTGGAGATGAAGTCGGCTTCGGCGAGCTCGCGGCGCATCTCGTCGGTGCGGTCGCGGGCGACCGCGAGGACGGCGCGCTCTTTCGGCAGCGCGCGGGCGGTCATCGCGTAGGCGCGGTCGCCGATCCGCAGCGCCGGGTGAGCGGCGAAGCCGACGTCGGCGGCGCGGCGCAGCTGCGAGCGCATCGTCGCGGGCGGGCGGCCGAGCGGGTCGAGCAGCTTCGCCGCGGCGCTGTTGGAGAAGCGCACGGCGCCCTTCTCGTCGACCACGATCACCGCGTCGGTCAGCCCGTCGAAGATCGCTTTCAGCTTGTTGCGGTCGGCGGTCAGCACGCCGAAGCTCTCCTTCAGCGAGGCGCGCATCGATTCCAGCGCCCGCGCCAGGTCGCCGATCTCGTCGCGCCCGCCGACCCCGAGCTGGGTGTCGAAGGACCCGGCCGCGAGCTCGCCGGCGCCGCGCGAGAGCCGCCGCACGCGGCGCGAGATGCCGAGCGCGATCAGGAAGCCGGAGATGATCCCGAGGGCGATCGCGCCGAGCACCGCCCGCGGCCGGTCGCCGAACAGGTAGACGACGCCCGCCGTCAGCAGGGTCACCGCGGCGAACGCGCCGACCAGCCAGAGCCTGATGCCGATCCTTCTCATGGGTGCCCGTAACAGGATGACGGCATGGGAGAATCGCCGCATGGGAACCCTGGTCTTCATCCCCGCCTGGAACGAGGCGGAGTCGGTCGCGTCGGTGATCGAGGGCGTGCGCGAGCGCCTGCCCGAGGCCGACGTGCTGGTCGTCGACGACGGCTCGACCGACGAGACGGCGGCGCGGGCGCGGGCGGCCGGCGCGCGGGTCGCCTCGCTGCCCTTCAACCAGGGGCTCGGCGCGGCGCTGCAGACCGGCTACCTCTACGCGCTGCGCGAGGGCTACGAGTTCTGCGCCCACCTCGACGCCGACGGCCAGCACCCGCCGGCCGAGGTCGCGCGGCTGCTGGAGGAGGTGCGGGCCGACCGCGCCGACCTGGTGATCGGCTCGCGCTTCCACGAGGGCGGCGAGGGCAGCGCGGAGGCGGAGGCGATCGGCGGCGAGGACTACAGGGCGACGATCTCGCGGCGGATCGGGATCAGCGTCTTCCGCTTCTTCCTCACCCTGGCGACCCGGCAGCGCTTCACCGACACGACCAGCGGCATGCGGGCCGCCAACCGGCGGGTGATGAAGCTGTTCAGCGAGAGCTACTCGCCCGACTTCGCCGAGATCGAGTCGCTGCAGCTGGCGGTGCGCGAAGGCCTGCGGGTCGAGGAGGCGCCGGTGCGGATGCTCGAGCGGGCCGGCGGCTCGTCCTTCCTGACGCCGCTGCGCTCCGCCTTCTTCATCTTCAAGGGCCTGATCGTGCTGCTGGTCGGCCAGTTCCGCCCGCGCCACCCGGGGCGGGCCGAGCCGGCGCCGCTGCCGAAAGCGGGGGCGGGACGATGACCGGCCTGCTGCTCGCCGCCGCCGAACAGCCGAAGGTCCACCTGACCGCGCAGACGCGGATCCTCGCCGCGCTGATCGCCGTCGCCTTCATGCTGATGATCCTCGAGCTGATCCGCCGCGACCGCCTGCAGGAGCGCTTCAGCGTCGTCTGGTTCGTCGCCGGCATCGGCATGCTCGCCGGGGCGATCTTCCCCGGCCTGCTCGGCACCGTCGCCGACCTGATGGGCGTGCGCGACACCAACGTCGCCCTGTTCTCGATCATCCTCCTGCTGCTGCTCGGCCTGGCGCTCAACTTCAGCGTGATCATGTCCCGCCAGGCCGCCCAGATCACCCGCCTGGCCCAGGAGCGGGCGCTGGAGAAGGCGCGCGAGGAGGCGGACTCAGCCGAGAACGGCGGCGAGGCGGAACGAGAGCGCCTCGAGCGCTAATTCCTCCGAGACGTTGAGGTCGAGGCGGCGGCGGGTGTCGGCGACGAGCTCGGCTGCCCGGCGGGCGGCGCTCGGGTCGAGGCTGTCGGCAGCGGCGCGCAGGCGGTCGAGGCGGTCGCGGTTGTAGGCGACGTCGGCGGCGCCCGAGGCGACCGCGGCGAGGTCGCGGAACCAGGCGGCCGCAAGTCGCAGGCCGAGGTCGAGCAATTCGGTGCGGCGGCGGCGGCCGGCGCGTTTCGCGGCGTCGGCGATATCGCGGGCGGAGCGCTTCATCCCCGCCTCCTTCTCCTCCTCGAGCGCCTCGCGGGCGGCAGCTTCGGCCTCATCGCCGGCCGCCTCGGCGCTCTTCAGCATCGCGCCCCACTCGCGCGCGACAGACTGCTCGCGCAGCGCCCGGCCCTGGTCGGTGAGCAGCAGGCGGGCGAGCTCGACGTCGCCGGCGGAGAGGCGGGCGGCGGCGGCGAGCTCGTCGGGCTCGGCGTCCGGCGCGCCCTCGCGCAGCATCGCCTCAACCGCCTCGGCCGGCAGCGGCGCGAAGTCGATCGGCTGGCAGCGCGAGGCGATCGTCTCCAGCAGCGCCCCGGGCTCGGAGCTGAGCAGGATCAGGTGGACGAACCCGGGCGGCTCCTCGAGCGTCTTCAGCAGCGCGTTCTGGCTCTCGTCCCGCATCGCCTCCGCCGCCTCGACGACGAAGACCCGCTTGCCTCCTTCGTAGGGCCGGTAGGCGGCGGCCCGGATCACCCGCTCCCGCACCTCCTCCACCATGTGCTGCGCCCCCTTCGGCGCCAGCCACACCAGGTCGGGATGCGGCGACGGATCGAGCAGGGCCCGCCGCCGCGCGTCCTCGGCATCCTCGGCAGCTCCAGCGAGGATCTCAGCGGCGAAGATTCGCGCCGCCGCCCGCTTGCCCGCGCCGCGCGGGCCCTGAAAGAGGTAGGCGTGCGAAGGTCCCGTCGAAAGGGCAGCGCTCAGCGCCACCTGCACACGCGGTTGGTGCTCGGCGATTTCTTGCAACGACCTTGACATTGGCGCAAACCCGCTAACCTGTTTGGTGATCCGCAGGAGCCGATGGCTCCCCAGGAGGGGTTGGTAGCGCCAATCCAGCAAGCGAGGTGTAGCGGCGACCAGAGCAGCGCTCAAATGAAAGGGTCCTCGAAAGCGTTGCTTTCGATAGCGCTCGACTCAATCGCCGTGTAATCCCCGATTGACAAACTGCGACCCTGTACATCAATGCCCCTTCTTCTTTCTGTGAGGGGCATTTTTTGTGTTCGCGCGCCAGACTCGACGAGCCTTCCCCTCGCTCTTTCGCTGCGGACCGCGAAGATGCTCGTTGGGAGCGGCGTTGACATAGCCGCGACGATCGACCTCCCAGATTTCGCTCGCGTTCATGATCCGCCAGCTCCTGGCATCCGCCGAGACGTCCCAGTGCGTCCCGGCGGGAAGCGTCAGGCCGGCGACATGGAGCGCCTCGCGTCCGTGCGCCACACCCGCCCGCCAGCTCCTGTCAGCGGCATCGCAGCGCCGGCTCGGATGGCCAAAGACCTTCGAAAATCGGTCGACGTCGCCATCGCAGGCAAGGTCGAAGCTGTCGCCCCCCAGGTCGAAGACGTGCAACGGCAGCGCCCGGGGGTCGCTTGGGTCGCGGCAGTGCACCGCCGTCCGCCAATCTGCGAACGCCTCGAACAGCCTCTGTGCATCCACCTCGCTTCGCACGAGCCCATAGGCGGCCTTGTAGGCGACGAAGTCGCTCAACGACCTGGCGCTACGCCGGTTCGGCGGGTTGCGGCTCGGGTCCAGCCTGACGAAGGCCGGGACAAGTGCAGCAACCATTGCCGGAGCCCGATGGAGATCCCGGTAGAGGGTCGATGCGTCCAGAGGGCGAAGGATGCTCAGCCGGCGCCCCGACCCACCCACGACCCGCAACGACTCGGCTCGCAGAGCCTTCAGCTTGTATCCGGCGGCATCTGCCAGCGTCCTGCATTGGCCGGCAAGCAGACCAACGCGCTCGGAGTCGGCCGGGGGATGAACTAGGACGCAGTAGGGCGCACCCGACAACTTGCCACCTCCGTCAGCGCTTTTCGCGCAGCAGGATCGTTGCCGGAAGCTGCAGCGCCTCCAGCTCGTCCCGGCTCATCGCCCGCACAGCGTCGAGGACTCGCTCCCGCAACGCAGTCTCCTCAGCTTTCGGGCCCGGCGAGAATGCCTCGTCACCGACGATGGCACCGGGAGGAAGCGGCTCTCCCCTTCCCTCGAACCAAAAATCGAGCCGCTCGAGGACCCTGCTCTTCAGCTCGACCACCCAGGAGATCCTCAGGGGCGCTGGCAGTGCGGTAAGTGGCTGTTCGCGCTCCAGCCAGTCGTTGAGACGCGGACCAAGGGCGGGGTTTACCTCACATTGCCGCTGGACGAACTCAGTGCGCCACTGTTTGAACTCCTCCCTGGTCAGGCTGGGCAGCAACTCGGTGGAGCTCACCGCGGAGCCCTCGTTCACGGGCGCTGCTCGCTGACCGTCCCATGCGTAGCGAACGCCGCTGTAATCGAGCACGGCGTCCCAGAGGTCTGCTCTGATGCGACGGCGAGGTCCGAGCTCGGGCAACGGCCGCCGCACCGATGAGGGTGAGGTGGCGTCCGCGCAGTCCTCGCCAAGCAGGCTGACCTCTGGCGGATGACTTCCCAGGTCCAGCGCCACCACATCGCCGAACTGGGCAAGGAATCCCGTAAAGGTCTCCGCTCCCCAGCTCGACTCGTCGAACGTGCGCTGCGTCAAGTCGAGAAGGCGGTTCTTCAGCACGGCGGCCGTCATGCTGCGCCATTCGGAATTGCCGGACTGGCGTGCCCGCTCGAAGGCAGCGCGGATCAACTCCACGCCGCGATCGTGACTCTCCATCCCCATCGACGGATCGTATCGTCAGGTCAGCGCAGCCATCACCCGCGCATGGACCTCCTCAACCGACCCCGCCGCATCGACCGTGACCACCCGGTCCGAGGCGATGACCGCGATCTCGTCGTACGCCGCCGCCACGGCCCGCTGCAGCTCCAGCCCCTCGGCCTCGAAGCGGTCCTCCCCGTCGGCCCGCCCCATCCCGACCTCCGGGTCGATCCGCAGGTACACGGTGACGTCCGGCCAGAGCCCGTCGATCGTCTGGTCGACCAGCGAGAGCACGTGGCTGGCGCCGAGCCCGCGGGCGCCGCCCTGGTAGGCGACGCTGGAGTCGGCGAAGCGGTCGGCGACGACGGCGCCGCCCGCCTCGAGCGCCGGCCGCACGACCCGCGCCAGCAGGTCGGCGCGAGCGGCGGAGAAGAGCAGCAGCTCGGCGAACGGGTCGAGCTCCAGCGCCGGGTCGGCGAGCAGCTCGCGGATCCGCTCCGCCGCGTCGGTCCCCCCCGGCTCGCGGATCAGCGTCGTCCCCGGCCCCAGCGCCTCGGCGAGCAGCTTCGCCTGCGTGCTCTTGCCTGACCCGTCGACGCCCTCGAGCGAGACGAACAACGCGCCGCGCCTCAGCCTTTGCTGGTCGCTTTGGCTTTGGCCCGCTTGCGACCGCGGGTCGCCGTGTCGGCCTTGCTCGCCTTGCCGTTGCCGCCGCCGGGCGGCGGCTTCTTTTCCATCTCCGCCTTCGCCTCTTTCGCCGCTTCGCGTTCGGCGCGGCGTTTCTTCATCTCCTGCATCGACTCGCAGTCGTCGTTGAGGCAGAGGTTCCAGGGCCGGCCGCGGAAGGGGACGACTTTCAGCCGCGGCGTCTCGCCGCAGACCGAGCAGCGTTCCTCGAGCCGGAAGACGTCGCCGCGCTGCGGCAGCGGGAAGGTCTGGTCGCAGGACTCGGGGTCGTCCGCGCTCCAGCCGGTGCAGCCGACGAAGCGTTTGCCCGATTTTTTCGCCCGGATGATCCGCAGCATGTTCGGCGAGCCGTCCTCCTTGGTCCGGCCCGCTTCCTCGCAGACCTTGCACGGTCCGAGGATCCGGTCCTCGTCCATCCCCTTCCAGACGACCTTCGCCAGGTCTTCGCGGCTCTCGTCGATTTCCCCCCAGGTCTTGTGCAGCAGCTCGCGGCTGTCGCCGACGACTTCGCCCTTGCTCATCTGGCCGCCGGCGATCCGGTCCATCTCTTCCTCGAGCTGGGCGGTCATCTCGTGCGTCGCCATCCGCGGCACGTACTTCTTGAACGCCTCGTACATCGCCACGCCGGTCTCCGAGGGCACGGGAGGGTTGCCGTAGACGTAGCCGCGGTCGAAGAGCTTCTGGATGATGTCGGCGCGCGTCGCTTTCGTGCCCAGGCCGCGCTCCTCCATCATCTCGATCAGTTTCGCCTGCGAGATCCGCGCCGGCGGCTGCGTCTCCTTGTCGAGCAGCCACGGCGCGCCGTCCAGCTCCAGCGCCTGCCCCTCCTCCAGCTTCGGGATCTCCTCGTCGGAGGAGCGGGCGTAGGTGTAGATGCCGGCGTAGCCCGGGTCGACGACGACCGAGCCGCGGACGAAGTAGGTCTCCGAGCCGGCCTCGATGTCGGCGCGGGTCGACTCGGTGATCATCGGCGGGCTGAAGGTGGCGAGGAAGCGGCGCACGACGAGTTCGTAGACGCGCCTCTTCGTGCCCTCGAGGGCGCCGGGGTGGATCGCCTGGGTGGGGTAGATCGGCGGGTGGTCGGTCGTCTCTTTCTTCCCGCGGGTCGCCTTCAGCTCGCCGTCGAGCAGGCCGGCGGCGGCGGAGAACTCCCTCACCCGGACCAGCGAGGAGACCAGCTCGCGCACCGGCAGCGAGGCCGGGTAGACGGTGTTGTCGGTGCGCGGGTAGGAGATGAACCCGTCCATGTAGAGGTCCTCGGCGATCCGCATCGCGCTCGCGGGCGTGATCCCGAGGCGGCTGGAGGCGTCGGTGCTGAATGCCGTCGTGTTGTAGGGGGTCGGCGGCCTGCGCGTGTTCTTGCGTGCCGTCACCGACTTCACCGTGCCCGGGCTCGAGGTCCCGGCGAGCGCCGCGTCGGCCTCCGCCTGCTCCCAGAACTTGTCGGTCGCGTGGTGGGCCTCGAAGCTGCCGTCGGGGTGCTGGAACTTGGCGAACAGTTCCCAGAACGGCTTCGGGACGTGGGCGCGGCGCTCCATCTCGCGCTCGACGATCAGCCCCAGGGTCGGGCTCTGCACGCGGCCGACCGAGAGGAAGTTGGAGCCGAAGCGGCGGGTGGCCAGCGAGACCGCGCGGGTCAGCGTCGCGCCCCAGAGCAGGTCGATGTCCTGGCGCGCGGCGCCCGCGTTGGCCAGCGGGTAGGAGAGCTCGTCGAGCTCGGAGAAGGCGCGCTCGATCTCCTCCTTGGTCAGCGCCGAGTAGCGGGCGCGCTTGATCCGCAGGGCGCCGGCGTCGGCGTCCTCGCGCGAGCCCAGCTCCGGGTTGGCCTCGAGCATCTCCTGCAGCGCCTCGAGCCCGATCAGCTCGCCCTCGCGGTCGAAGTCGGTCGCGATCACCAGCTCGTCGGCCCCCTTGGCCATTTTGCGGATCGCTTTGACGACGTTCTTGTCGGTCGGCTCCTTGATCAGCTCGGCGTCGATCAGGTCGTGCAGGTCGGTCTTCTGCCAGTTCGAGTAGCCCTCGGGGAAGGCCGGGCCGAGCACGTGGCCCTTGAGCCCGATCGTCATCTGCTCCTCGCCGTTCCCGTCGGTCCAGGTGTAGAAGGGGACTTTGTAGGTTTTGTCCGCCTTCGCCTCGTTGCGACCGAGGATGTCGGCGATCTTCTTGGCGCTGTTGTTCTTCTCGGTGACTATCAGCCGCATGGGGCGGCGAGGGTAGCAGGCCCCCACTCAGCCGCCGACGGGCCGAAAAGTCCGCTCCGAACGGACTTATCGGCCCGTCGGCGGCTTTTCCCCGTAGGATCGCCGCGCTGATGAGGGCTTTGGTCACCGGCGGAGCGGGGTTCATCGGGTCGAATCTGGTCGACGCGCTGCTCGCCCGCGGCGACGCGGCGACCGTCGTCGACGACCTCTCGACCGGGCGGCGCCCGAACCTCGACCGGGCGCTGGCGGCGGGGGCCGAGCTGGCCGAGCTCGACATCCGCGACGCCGCCGCGCTGGCCGGGCTGCTGGCCCGCGCCCGGCCCGAGATCGTCTTCCACCTCGCGGCGCAGATCGACGTGCGCAAGTCGCTCGCCGACCCGGCCTTCGACGCGGCGGTCAACGTCGGCGGCACCGCCAACCTGCTGGAGGCGATGCGGGGGGCGGGCTCGACACGGATCGTCTTCGTCTCGACCGGCGGCGCGATCTACGGCGAGGGCGCGGGCAAGGCGCTGCCGCTGGACGAGAGCGCGCCGATCGAACCGTTCTCCGCCTACGGCCAGAGCAAGTTCGCCGCCGAGGGCTACCTGGCCCTCTACGAGCGGCTCTACGGGCTCTCCGGCGTCAGCCTGCGGCTCGGCAACGTCTACGGCCCGCGCCAGGACCCGCTCGGCGAGGCCGGGGTGATCGCGATCTTCTGCGGCCGTTTGCGCGCCGGCGAGCGGCCGACCGTGTTCGGCGACGGCAAACAGACCCGCGACTACATATATGTGGGCGACGTGGTCGCGGCGGCGCTGGCCGCGGCGGAGTCCGGGGCGAGCGGCCCGATCAACATCGGCACGGGCGTCGAGACCGACGTGCTCGAGCTCGCGGAGCGGCTCGCGGAGATCGAGGGCAGCGAGGGCTTCGAGCCCGAGTTCGCACCGCCGCGGGCCGGCGAGGTGCAGCGGATCGCGCTCGACGCCGGCCGGGCGGAGCGCGAGCTTGGCTGGCGGGCGACTACGAGCGTCGCCGAGGGCCTGCGGCTCACCCTCGAGTCCTCGTAGCCGCGGCGCCCGGCCCTCAGCCGGCATGTCCCCCGCATCGCGTCCGGGCATGCCGGGACGGCGCCTACCCTGGGCACTCGCCGTCATGCCATCGGTATTTTGTGTCCATGCCAGCCCAGGCCTATGCAGGCAAGGAGTGCGTCTGTCAGCTCCGCAAGGGGATCTGCGACCAGTCGTGCGTGCGCGACATGCTCGAGACCCCGTTCTACATCGCCTGCCTGAAGCTCAAGGGGCGGCGCTGCCTGGTGATCGGCGGCGGCGACATCGGCCTGGAGAAGGTCGAGGGGCTGCTCGCCTGCGACGCCGACGTCACCCTGATCGCGCCGCTCGCCCACCCCGAGCTCGAGTCGCTCGCCGCCGAGGGCTCGATCGGGTGGGAGAGGCGCCCCTACGCCGGCGCCGCCGACCTCGAGGGCGCCTTCATGGCGATCGCCTGCACCGACGACACCGACGTCAACATCGCCGTCTTCGACGACGCCGAGCGGCGGGCGATGCTGGTCAACATCGTCGACGTGCCGCCGCTCTGCAACTTCATCCTGCCGGCGATCGTCCGCAGCGGGCCGCTGGCGATCGCGATCTCCACCGCCGGCGCCTCGCCCGCCCTGGCAAAGCGGATGAAGCGCGAAGTCTCCGAGCTGTTCGGCGCGGAGTACGCGCGCCTCGCGGTGATCCTCAACGACGCCCGCGGCTGGGCCAAGGGCACCCTGCCGACCTACCAGGACCGCAAGCAGTTCTTCGAGGGGATCGTCAACGGCGACCCGGACCCGGTCGCGCTGCTGAAGGCGGGCGAAGAGGTGCAGGTCCTGGCGCTGATCGAGGCGGCCAAGGAGCGGGCGGCCTCAGCGCTGGCGTAAGGCGGCCGGCCGTGTAGGGGTCGGTTTCAATTTGCGTGCCCGCGGGGGCGCGGCTGGCCAAGCTGGGTGACGCACGCCGACGAACGAATAGCAGAGCTATTCGCGAGGAGGTGGGCGACGATCCAGCGCCGCGCCAGACGCGTCATCCGAGGGTGCGGAAATTGGAAGCGGCCCCTACGCGGCCGGCAAGGCGAAGAAAGCTACCGCGGCGAAGTGGGCCGCGGCGGCGGCTATTACCAGGGCGTGGAAGATCTCGTGGTAGCCGAAGACGCGGGGGTTGGGGTCGGGGCGCTGGGTGGCGTAGACGACGGCGCCGGCGGTGTAGAGCAGGCCGCCGGCGGCGACCAGCAGGGTCCCGGCGACGCCCATGTCGGACCACAGCTCCGGGAAGGCGACGCAGGCGACCCAGCCGAGCGCGATGTATATCAGCGCCGCGACCCATTTCGGGTGGTCGATCCAGATCGTCTCGACCACGGCGCCGGCGATCGCGCCGATCCAGACGACGACGAGGATCGCGCCGGCCAGCGGGCCGCTGAGCACGAGCAGGGCGAACGGCGTATAGGTGCCCGCGATGAGGAAGAAGATCATCGAGTGATCGAGCCGGCGCATCCACTGCCGCGCTTCCGGCCGCTTCCAGTCGACCCGGTGGTAGAGGGCGCTGGTGCCGAGCAGGGCGGAGAGGCTGAGCGCGTAGATCGCCACCGCCAGGGTCGCCTTCGGCGTCTGCGCGGCGACGATCAGCCCGGCGCCGAGGAAGAGCGAGACGACGAAGGCCCACTGGTGCGAGACGCCGCGCAGGCGCGGCTTGACCAGGGCGATCGCCTCGGTCGCGCGCTCGCCCATGCGCTCGGCGCCCCTGCGGAGGTCGTCGGCCATGAGCACAGGGTACCCGTCCTTTTCCGCCGACATTGCGGAGTTGCGATCATGTGAGTCAGGGGAATTGCCTCTCCGAATGCCCTATTTGCGCCTTCGGCCACTTTTTCCGCCGCGCCGTCAGCGATCCTGCGGAGTTACCCCTGAAAGTCGCCCGAGAGGAGAAGTTCGATGTCCCAGACCGCCACCAGCAGCCCGAAAAACGGTCTCGAGGGCCTGCAGATCGAACGCCGTTTCTCCTCCCCCGGCGCCCACCCCTTCGACGAGATCGAGTGGGAGACGCGCGACGCCGTCATCGGCGATCCCGACAACCCCGCCTTCGAGCAGCGCGGGGTCGAGTTCCCGAAGAGCTGGAGCCAGAACGCAACCAACATCGTCGCCCAGAAGTACTTCCGCGGGCAGCTCGGCAGCGATGAGCGTGAGCGCTCGGTCAAAGAGATGATCGGCCGCGTCGCGGGGACGATCTCCGAGTGGGGGCGCCAGGGGGCCTACTTCGCCTCCGAGGAGGACGCCGCCGCCTTCGAAGCCGAGCTGACCTCGATCCTGCTGGGCCAGAAGGCCGCGTTCAACTCGCCGGTCTGGTTCAACGTCGGCTTCGAGGAGCGGCCGCAGTGCTCGGCCTGCTTCATCCTCAGCGTCGACGACTCGATGGAGTCGATCCTCGACTGGAACACCAAGGAGGGGATGATCTTCCGCGGCGGCTCGGGCTCGGGGATCAACCTCTCCAACATCAGGGGCTCGGTCGAGCCGCTCTCCAAGGGGGGCCTCGCCTCCGGCCCGGTCAGCTTCATGCGCGGCGCCGACGCCTGGGCGGGGACGATCAAGTCGGGCGGCAAGACGCGGCGCGCGGCGAAGATGGTCGTCCTCGACGTCGACCACCCCGACATCGAGGACTTCGTCTGGTGCAAGGCCAGGGAGGAGGAGAAGGCGGCGGCGCTGCGCGACGCGGGCTTCGACATGTCGATCGACGGCGAGGGCTTCAGCTCGATCCAGTACCAGAACGCCAACAACTCGGTGCGGGTGACCGACGAGTTCATGGAGGCGGTCGAGGCGGACGCCGACTGGGAGCTGAAGGCGCGCACGACCGGCGAGACGACGAAGACGCTGCCGGCGCGCGAGCTGATCAACGAGATCGCCGACGCCGCCTGGCGCTGCGCCGACCCGGGCGTCCAGTACGACACGATCATCAACCGCTGGCACACCTGCCCGGAGTCGGGGCGGATCAACGCCTCCAACCCGTGCAGCGAGTACATGCACGTCGACGACTCCGCCTGCAACCTCGCCTCGCTCAACCTGATGAAGTTCCGCCGCCCCGACGGCAGCTTCGACGTCGAGGATTTCGAGCACGCGGTCGAGATCGTCTTCCTCGCCCAGGAGATCCTCGTCGGCTTCTCCAGCTACCCGACGGAACAGATCGGCCGCAACGCCAACGCCTTCCGCCAGCTCGGCCTCGGCTACGCCAACCTCGGCGCGCTGCTGATGTCCGACGGCCTGCCCTACGACTCCGACGAGGGCCGCAACGTCGCCGCCGCGATCACGGCGCTGATGACCGGCCGCGCCTACGCGCAGTCGGCGAAGATCGCCGCCGGGGCGACCGGGCCCTACGACGAGTACGAGCGCAACCGCGAGGCGCACAACGGCGTCATGCGGATGCACCGCGACGCCGCCTACGACATCGACGGCGAGGGGATCAAGGCCGATCTGCTCGACGCCTCCCGGCGCGCCTGGGACGAGGCGGTCGAGCTGGGCGAGGAGCACGGCTACCGCAACGCGCAGGCCAGTGTCTTGGCGCCGACTGGCACTATAAGTTTTTTGATGGATTGCGACACGACCGGGATCGAGCCCGACTTCTCGCTGGTCAAGTTCAAGGAGCTGGTCGGCGGCGGCCAGATGACGATCGCCAACCGCTCGGTGCCGCTGGCGCTGGAAAGGCTCGGCTACGGCGAGGCCGAGATCGACCAGATCAACGCCTACATCACCGAGAAGGCGACGATCGTCGGCGCGCCCGGGCTCAGGGACGAGCACCTGCCGGTCTTCGACGTCGCGGTCGGCGAGCGGGCGATCTCCCACACCGGCCACATCGACATGATGGCGGCGACGCAGCCGTTCATCTCCGGCGCGATCTCGAAGACCGTCAACCTGCCCGAGAGCGCCACGGTCGAGGACATCGCCGACGCCTACGCGCGCGGCTGGCAGGGCGGCCTGAAGGCGCTGGCGATCTACCGCGACGGCTCGAAGACCGCGCAGGCGCTGCGCACCGACGCGCAGGAGGAAAAGGGGGCCGGGGCCGAGCCGCCGGCCGCGCCGGAGCGCAAGCGGATGCCGCGCGAGCGCGAATCGATCACCCACAAGTTCTCGATCGCCGGCCACGAGGGCTACATCACCGCCGGCAAGTACGAGGACGGCTCGGTCGGCGAGATCTTCCTCACCGACATCGGCAAGGAGGGCTCGACGATGCGCGGGCTGATGAACGCCTTCGCGACGGCGATCTCGCTCGGCCTGCAGTACGGCGTGCCGCTGGAAGACTTCGTGCGCAAGTTCAGCTACATGCGCTTCGAGCCCGAGGGGATCACCGGCAACCCCGAGATCCCGTTCGCCAAATCGCTTCCCGACTACATCATGCGCTGGGTCGCCAGCCGCTTCATCGAGGACACCGAGACGCTCGAGGAACTGGGGATCCTGACGCGGGAGGTGCGGGCGAAGAAGGATGCGGAGACGAGCCAGCTCGGGCTGGGGATCGCCACCGACACGGCCGGCCCGGCGAACGGCGGCAACGGCCACTCGCAGGCCGGCAACGGCGGCGGCGAGAAGGCGGCGACGAGCGGCGGCGAGGCGGCGCCCGCGGCGAGCGCCTTCACCGAAACCCCGCCCGTCGTCCCGGCGAAGATGTCGGGGCTCGACCTCGGCCCGGCCTGCGAGCAGTGCGGCGGCATGATGCAGCGCACCGGCAGCTGCTACACCTGTTCCAGCTGCGGCAATAACACGGGTTGCGGCTGATCTCTCAGTAGTTACCCGCACTGATTAACGGTGGTCTGACGGGATGGCCGCTGACAGCTGCATGCATAGGCTGCCGCCGTGACCGCTCTGGAGCTCGCCCGCTGGCAGTTCGGGATAACCACCCTGTATCACTTCATCTTCGTCCCGGTGACGATCGGGCTGGCGATCTGCGTCGCCGTCATGCAGACGATGTGGCGCCGCACGGGCGAGGAGCACTGGCTGCGCTCGACCCGCTTCTGGGGCAAGCTGATGCTGATCTCCTTCGCCCTCGGCGTCGCCACCGGGATCGTCCAGGAGTTCCAGTTCGGCATGAACTGGTCGAGCTACTCGCGCTTCGTCGGCGACATCTTCGGCGCCCCGCTGGCAATGGAGGGGCTCGCCGCCTTCTTCGTCGAGTCGACCTTCCTCGGCCTCTGGATCTTCGGCTGGGGCCGGCTCTCCAAACGCGTCCACCTCGCCTGCGCCTGGCTGGTCGCCGGCTCGACCGCGCTCTCGGCCTACTTCATCCTCGCCGCCAACTCCTGGATGCAGCATCCGGTCGGCTACGAGCTCGCCGGCGGCAAAGCCGAGCTGACCAACATCGCCTCCGTGCTGTTCAACAACACCGCCCTCTACGCCTTCGCCCACACCATCCTGGCGGCGCTCCTGACCGCGGGGATGATCCTGATCGCGGTCTCCGCCTGGCACCTGCGGCGCGGCAACGAGACCGAGGTCTTCGGCGCGGCGATGCGGCTCGGGCTGCCGCTGGTCGCCCTGGCGGCGATCGTCACCGTCCTCGTCGGCCACTTCAACGGCATCCTGATGACCCACCAGCAGCCGATGAAGATGGCGGCGGCCGACGCGGTCTTCGAAACCAAGGAGGGCGCCGGGCTCTCGCTCTTCGCCACCGGCAACTTCGAGCAGAACCCCGAAGGCCTGACCCGCAACGTCCAGATCCCCAACCTGCTCTCCTGGATATCGACCGGCTACCCGCGCGGTGAGATCGAGGGCGTCAACAACATCAACGCCGAATACCGGCGCAGGTACGGCCCCGGCGAGTACGCGCCGGTCGTCGCCGTCGCCTACTGGACCTGGAGGGCGATGATCGGCTGCGCGCTGGCGATGTTCCTGCTCGCCGCCTGGGGCTGGTGGCTTGCGCGCAAAGGCAGGCTCGGGTCGTCGAAACGCTTCCTCAGGTGGGCCGTCCCCGCCGCGGCGCTGCCGTTCATCGCCAGCGCCACGGGCTGGGTCTTCACCGAGATGGGCCGCCAGCCCTGGGTCGTCTTCGGCCTCTTGAAGACCGACGTCGCCAACTCGCCCAGCGTCAGCTCGGCCGAGGTCTGGATCACCCTGATCGGCTTCACCGCGATCTACGGCGTGCTCGCCGCGATCGCCGGCTGGGTCTTCGTCAGGACGGTGCGCAAAGGGCCGGTCGAGGCCGGCAAAGCCGAAGAGCCGGGCCAGGAGCTGGCCCTCGCCTACTGAGATGGACGCTTACAGCGGACTTCAGGTCGTCTGGTTCGTGCTGATCTCGATCCTCTGGCTGGGCTACTTCCTGCTCGAGGGGTTCGACTTCGGCGTCGGGATGCTGATCCGCGCGGTCGGGCGCGGCAAGGAGGAGCGGCGCGCCGTGCTGCACACGATCGGGCCGATCTGGGACGGCAACGAGGTCTGGCTGCTGGTCGCCGGCGGCGCCACCTTCGCCGCCTTCCCGCAGTGGTACGCGACGCTCTTCTCGGGCTTCTACCTGGCGCTGTTCCTGATCCTCGCGGCGCTGATCGTGCGCAACGTCGCCTTCGAGTTCTGGGGCAAGGGCGACACGCAGCGATGGCGCGACCGCTGGGAGTGGGCGATGATCGGCGGCAGCTTCGGGGCCGCGCTGCTCTGGGGCGTCGGCTGGGCGAACATCGTCCACGGCGTCCCGATCGACGCGCGGCACGAGTACACCGGGACGCTCTTCGACCTGCTGAAGCCCTACGCGCTGCTCGGCGGCCTGGCGACGCTGAGCCTCTTCCTCACCCACGGGGCGATCTTCCTCGAGCTGAAGACCGAGGGAGCGATGCGCGAGCGGGCGCGCGCGATCGCCGCCCGCGTCGCCCCGCTCGCCGCCGTGATCGGGATCGGCTTCCTCGTCTGGACCGTCGCCTCGCACGGCGGCGGCGTCGACGTCCCCGCGGCGATCCTCGCCGCGGTCTCGGCCCTCGCGCTGGCGGCCGCCGCCGTCCTCGCCGGCCGCGACCCGGCGCGCGCCTTCGCCGCCACCGCGGCGGCGATCGCCTTCTTCTTCATCTCGCTCTTCGTCGACCTCTTCCCGCACGCGATGGTCTCGAGCACCAGCAGCGCCTTCGACATGACCCTCGCCCAGTCGGCCTCCTCGCACTACACGCTGGTCGTGATGACCGTCGTCGCGGTGCTGCTGGTGCCGGTCGTGCTCGCCTACCAGGCGTGGACCTACTGGGTCTTCCGCCACCGCGTCTCGGCAGAGGACTTGGGCGAGGTCAAGTCGCCGCTCGACCTGCTCGCGAAATGACGGCCCCAGATCGTCGCCATACTGCGTCCTCGGTCGCCCAAATAGCGCTGCTATTCGGGCTCCCTGGGTCCTTGTCTGGCAACGCCTGGACCTCGTCATCTCGGTGAGCAGCAGGACAAAGGCGCGCGACACGCAGCGCCGGCTGACGCGCGAGAGCCGCGCCGCGCGGGCCCACCTCGGCGCGACCGCCGCGCTCGGCGTGCTCGCGACGGTGCTGATCGTCGCGCAGGCGACCGTGCTCGCACACGTCGTCGTCCGCGTCTTCGAAGGCGGCGCCTCGCTCGGCGAGGTGGTCCCCGCCCTGCTCTGGCTGGCGGCGATCGCGCTGGCCCGCGGGCTGGTCGACGCCGGCTTCGAGGCCGGCGGCCGGATCGGCGCCGCCCGGGCGATGGCGGAGCTGCGCTCGCGACTGCTCCGCCGGCTGCTGCTCGACCGGCCGGGCGCGCTGCAGGACGAGCGCTCCGGCGAGCTCGCGGCGGCCGCGGTGCAGGGCGTCGACGCGCTCGAGGCCTACTTCGCCCGCTACCTGCCGCAGGCGGTGCTCGCGGTCTGCGCGCCGCTGATGATCCTCGCCTGGGTGCTGCCGCGCGACTGGGAGGCGGCCGCGATCCTCGCCGTCACCGCCCCGCTGATCGTCGTCTTCATGGTGCTGATCGGGCGCCTCGCCGAGCGCACTACGCGCCGCCGCTGGCGCCGCCTGGCGCGGCTCAGCGCGCACTTCCTCGACCTGGTCGGCGGCCTGCAGACGCTGCGCGCCCACGGCCGCGCCGAGGCGCAGGCACGCTCGATCGAGGCGAGCGGCGAGGGGTACCGGCGGGAGACGATGAAGACGCTGCGGATCGGCTTCCTCTCCGCTCTGGTGCTCGAGCTGCTGGCGATGCTCGGCGTCGCCCTGGTCGCGGTCACCGTCGGCGTGCAACTGGCCAGCGGCGACCTCGGCCTGACCGCGGGGCTGACCGTGCTGATCCTCGCCCCCGAGCTCTACATGCCGCTGCGCCGGCTCGGCGCCCAGTTCCACGCCAGCGCCGACGGCGTCGCCGGCGCCGAGCGGATCTTCGCGGTGCTCGACCGGCCGGCGGCGGTCGCGATGCCCTCGTCGGCGAAGCCGGCGCCCGACCCGCGCGCCGCGGCCCTGCGGCTCGAGGGCGTGCGCTTCTCCCATCCGGGGAGGGAGGCGACGCTGCGCGGAGTCGACCTCGTGCTGGCGCCCGGCGAGACCGTGGCGCTGACCGGGCCGAGCGGCGGCGGCAAGTCGACGCTGCTCTCGCTGCTGCTGCGGCTGGCCGAGCCCGCCGCCGGGCGGCTCGCCTGCGGCGACGTCGACCTGCGCGAGGTCGACGTCGAGGAGTGGCGGCGGCGGCTCGCCTGGGTCCCCCAGCGGCCGACGATCTTCAGCGGCACGATCGCCGAGAACGTGCGCCTGCCGGAGCCCGCGGCCGGTGAGGAGCGGGTGCACGAGGCGGTCGAGCGGGCCGGCCTGCTCGACCTGGTGCGCGCGCTCCCGGAGGGCCTCGCGACCCGGGTCGGCGACGGCGGCCGGCGCCTCTCCGCCGGCCAGGCGCAGCGCCTCGCGCTGGCCCGCGCCTTCCTCCGCGACGCGCCGTTGCTGCTGCTCGACGAGCCGACCGCCAACCTCGACCTCGAGACCGAGCTGGCGATCGCCGCCGCGGTCGAGCGGCTCGCCGCCGGCCGCACCGCGCTGGTCGTCGCCCACCGGACCGAGCTCGCCCACCGCGCCGACCGCGTGGTCGAGCTGCGCGGCGGCGTGCTCTCCCCGACTCGTGAGGCGGTCCCGGCATGAGAGCGCCGTCGAGGTTTCACTCGCGCAGCGGTGAAGACCCCTACGGCGCTGCGGGTTGGAGGGCGCTGCGGCGAGCGGTGGCGGCGACGCGGCCGCGACGCGGGCTGCTCTGGCTCTCGGTCGCGCTCGGGGCCGGCGCGGTGCTCGCCTCGGTCGGCCTGCTGACCACCTCCGGCTACCTGATCAGCCGCGCCGCGCAGCGGCCGGAGATCCTGGCGCTCGGCGTGGCGATCGTCGGCGTGCGCTTCTTCGGCATCTCGCGCGCCCTGCTGCGCTACGGCGAGCGGCTCGCCTCGCACGACCTCGCCTTCCGCACGCTGACCGAGCTGCGCCGCCGCTTCTTCGCCCGGCTCGTGCCGCTGGTCCCCGGCGGGACGGGCGAGCTGCGCAGCGCCGACCTGCTGAGCCGCTTCGTCAGCGACGTCGATCGCCTGCAGGACCTGTACCTGCGGGCGCTGGGCCCGGCCCTGGTCGCGCTGGCGGCCGGCGCCGGGTCGGTCGCGGTCGCGGCGCTGATCCTGCCCGCGGCGGGCCTCGTCCTCGCGCTGATGCTGGCGCTCGGCGGCGTCCTCGCCCCGGCGCTCACCCGCTGGTCGGCGCGCTCGGCCGGTCGGCGCCAGGCCGCGGCACGGGCGGCGCTCGGCGGCGACCTGGTGGAGATCGCGCAGGGCTCGGCCGAGATCGCGGTCGCCGGGCGGGCGGGCGACTGGATCGAGCGCGGCGAGCGCTCGAGCGCCCGGCTCGCCGAGCTGCAGCGGCGCGACGCGCTCAGCGGCGGGCTCGCCGTCGGCTTCGGCACGGCGCTCGCGGCGGGCGCCGCGGCGGCGATGGTCGCGGTGGCGACGCCCGCCGTGCACGGCGGCGCGCTCGCCGGGGTGCTGCTGGCGGCGCTGGCCCTGCTGGCGTTCGGCGCCTTCGAGGCGGTCGCCCCGCTCGGCGCCGCGGCAGCGAGCATCGACGCCTGCGCGAGCGCGGCCGGGCGGATCGAGTCGGTGCTCGAGCGGCAACCGGCGACGACGGAGCCGGCCGCCCCGCTGCCGCTGCCGGCCGCCGGCGAGCTCGAGCTCCGCGGCGTCCGCTTCCGCTACGGCGACGACGGCCCCTGGCTGCTCGACGGCGCCGACCTGCGCCTGCGACCGGGCCGCGCCCTCGCCCTGCTCGGCCCCAGCGGCTGCGGCAAGAGCACGCTCGCCGAGCTCGCGGTCCGCTTCCTCCGCCCGCAGGGCGGCGAGATCGCCCTCGGCGGCGTCGACCTCGGCGAGGCCGCAGGCGAGGACGTGCGCGAGGCGATCCGCCTCTCGCCGCAGGACGCCTACCTGTTCACCAGCACGCTGCGCGACAACGTCGCGATCGGCCGCGCCGGCGCCTCGGACGCCGAGATCGCCGCCGCCCTGGAGGCGGTCGGCCTCGGCGAGTGGCTGGGCGAGCTGCCCGACGGGCTGGCCACCGCGGTCGGCGAGGCGGGCGCCATGGTCTCCGGCGGCCAGCGCCAGCGGATCGCCGCCGCCCGCCTCTTCCTCGCCGAGGCGCGCTTCCTGATCTTCGACGAGCCGACCGCCCACCTCGACCCCGCCGCCGCCGCCGACCTGCAGCGCCGCATCGCCGGGCTGGCGCACGACGGCCCGGGCGTCCTGATGATCACGCACGAGCTGGCTGAGCCGGAGGCGTTCGACGAAGTCCTCGTCCTCGACCAGGGCCTGCTCCAGCCAAGCGTGGTAGAGGTTTGAACCGCATAGCGGCACGAACCTCTGCCACGCTGCCTCGTCACTCGTACTGCAGCGCCTCCAGCACGTCCAGCCGCGACGCCCGGCGCGCCGGCAGGATCGCCGCGAGGACGCCCGCCAGGCCGGCGAGCGCGAGCAGCACGAGCAGCGAGCCGACCGGGTAGGAGAGCGCGAATCCTTCGTCCTTCAAGGGCTGGGAGATCAGCGCCGCGAAGACCACGCCGAGGACCATCCCGAGGATCGCCCCGATCAGCGCCGTGATCACCGCCTCGTAGCGGATCATCGTCCGCACCTGGCGCCGCGACATGCCGATCGCCCGCAGCATCCCGAGCTCGCGCGTGCGTTCGTGGATCGAGAGCGCCAGGGTGTTGGCGATGCCGAAAAGCGAGATCACGATCGCCAGGATCAAGAGCGCGTAGAAGAGGTTGACCAGCTGGCCGACCTGTTCTTCGCGGCTCTCCTTCAGTTCGCCCTGGTTCAGCGCTTCGGCGGTGGGAAAGGCGCGTTCGGCGCCCGCAGTCAGCGCCGCCTGCACGTCGGCCGGGTCCGCTCCCGGCTCGACGATCACGAAATCGACCGTGTCCTGCGTCTGCCCGAAGGCGCGCCGCATCACCGCCTGCGTGATCGCGACGCTGCCGAAGACGTCCGCCTTCGAGTCGAACTCGCCGGCGACGCGGAAGCGCGGCCTGGCGCCGGTCTGGCTGAGCAGGCCGAAGCTGTCGCCGAGCCCGAGGCCGTGATCGGAGGCGAAACCTTCCGAGACGACCGCTTCGCCGTCGCCCAGCTCGCGCAGCGCCCGCGGCCCTCCCGCCTTCCATTCGACCGTGACCGCTTCGCCGATGTCGGGCGTCGGCGCCGTCACCCTGACCGTCGACCCCGGCCCCAGCAGCTTCGCTTCGCTCGCGCGGATCGTCGCCACCGACTTCACCCCGGGGAGGCGACGGGCCGCGGTCGCCGCCCCCGCGGGGATCGGCGAGAAGCCGTCGCGGTTCTGGATCACGATCCCGCCGGCGAAGTTCTCGTCGATCACCTGCGCGACCGAGCTCTTCAGCCCGGCGGCGAAGACGGTGACGAAGGTGACCAGCGCGAGCCCGATCATCAGCGCGGCCGCGGTGATCGCCGTGCGGCTCGGGTTGCGCTGCGAGTTCTCGCGCGCCAGCCGCCCGGCGAGCCGCCGCAGCCGTTCCAGCGGCCAGCCGGAGAGCGTCGCCAGCGGCGGCACGAGGCGCGGGCTGAACAGCGAGACGGCGAACACCACCGCGACCGCCCCGCCGCCGATCAGCCCGGCGCGGGCGCCGGCGCCGCCGCTGCCGAACAGCCCGAGCAGGACCATCGCCAGGCCGGCGAGGCCGAGCAGCGCCGAGAGGGCGACGAAGAGCAGCGGGCGGCCGCGGCTGCTCGGCGGCGAGTAGGCGTGCAGCGCGGCGATCGGCGGCACCCGGGTCGAGCGCAGCGCCGGGACCAGCGAGGAGACCGCGGTCACGACGACGCCGACCAGCAGGGCGGCGACCACGGTGCGCGACTCGAGCACCAGCCCGGTCGTCGGCAGGTCGACGCCGAAGGCTTCCAGCAGCGCGTTCAGCAGCAGCGCCATGACGAAGCCGCCGCCGATCCCGAGCACGGCCCCGAGCACGCCGATCGCGATCGCCTCGATCAGGACCGAGGCGAGGATCTGGCGGCGCGAGGCGCCCAGCGTGCGCAACAGGCCGAACTCGGCGACCCGCTGCGCGACGGTGATCGAGAAGGTGTTGAAGATCAGGAAGGCGCCGACGAAGACCGCGACGAAGCCGAAGACCAGCAGCACGGTCTGCAGGAAGCCGAGGCTGTCGCGGATTTCCTCCGAACCGCGGTCGGCTTTCTCCTGCGCCGTCTCGACGCGGACTGAGCGCGGCATCGCCCGCTCGATCCGCCGCCTCAGCGCCCGCGAGGAGACCCCGGCGGCGGCGGCGACCGAGATCTGGTCGAAGCGGCCGCGCTCGTGGGTGAGGCGCTGGGCGACCGGCAGGGTGACCTGGGCGATGCTCGTGCCGCCGAAGGAGGCGCCGCCGAGCTCGGTGAAGCCCACCAGGCGAAAGCTCTCGGCGCGGCCCCGGCCGACGATCCGGATCCGTTCGCCGAGCTCCAGGTCGGACGTTTCGGCGGCGGCCTCGTCGATCGAGGCTTCGGCCGGGCCGCGCGGCGGGTGGCCCTCGACGTAGGTCAGGGACTCGAGCCGCGCCGGCAGGTTCGAGGAGATGAACTTGGGGGCGAATTTCGCCCCGATCGCGTCGCCCTTCGCGTCGAAGAAGCCGCCCGGCGTGAAGATCGCCCCGGCCGCCAGCCTCACGCCGGGCGTCCGCTTCACCCGCGGCAGCAGCGACGCCGGGACCGACGGGGTTTCGCCGCTCTGCTGTTCGACCGGGTTCTTCGCCGTGATCACGACGCTCGTGCCCTTCAGCGACTCGCTGAATATTTCGTCGAAGGCGGCGAAGATCGTGTCGGTGAGGACGTAGGAGCCGACGACGAAGGCGATGCCGATGACGACGGCCAACGTCGTGCCCAGCGCCCTCGCCCTCCGCGCCCAGAGGCTCTTGATCGCGAGCCTGCCCACCGGCGCTAGTCGAGCTGCTTCATCAGCTCGAGCACCTCGTCGGCGGAGCCCGGAGCCGCGTCGTGGACGATCCGGCCGTCGCGCAGGGTGATCAGGCGGTCGGCGTGCGCGGCGGCGACCGGGTCGTGGCTGACCATGATCACCGTCTGGCCGAACTCGTCGACCGCCTGGCGCAGCAGGCGCAGCACCTCGGCGCTGGATTTCGAGTCGAGGTTGCCGGTCGGCTCGTCGGCGAAGACGACCGCCGGCTTGGAGACCAGCGCGCGGGCGACGGCGACCCGCTGCTGCTGGCCGCCGGAGAGCTCCGCCGGGCGGTGCGTGCGGCGGTCCCTGAGGCCGACCGTGCGGATCAGCCGCTCCAGCCACTCGGCGTCGGGCTCGCGGCCGGCGATCGAGAGCGGCAGCACCAGGTTCTCCTCCGCCGTCAGGACCGGCAGCAGGTTGAAGAACTGGAAGACGAAGCCGAGCTCGTCGCGCCGCAGCCTGGTCAGCGCGGCGTCGTCGAGGCCGGTGATCTCCTGGCCGTCGAGGGTCACCGTGCCGGAGGTCGGCGCGTCGAGCCCGGCGAGGATGTGCATCAGGGTCGACTTGCCGGAGCCGGACGGTCCCATGATCGCGGTGAAGCGGCCGCGCTCGAAGCCGGTCGAGACGTCGACCAGGGCGTCGACCGCCGCCTCGCCCTCCCCGTAGCGGCGCGAGACGCCGGCGGCCGTCACGACGTCGTTGCTCACGGAAAGAAGGTACCGGGTGGGGAACCGGGGTGGGCCAGGAGGGCGATCCCGGCAGGGGCGCCACCTGACCTCGTCGAGGAGGGGCATCCCGGTAGGGCTTCCACTTAACCTCCTTGGAGGTTTTGGGGTTGGCTGACGCCCGGGGCAAGTTGACAAAGAGGTACAAGACGTTCCACCCCTACCGGGATCGCCCTCAATACGCTGCGTTCTCGATGGCTCTGGCGGATGAATTCGATGGGTTTCTGGTCGATCTGGACGGAGTCGTCTGGGTGGGTCGGGAGCTCATTCCCGGCGCCGTCGAGAGCTTGGGGAAGCTGCTGGCGGACGGGAAGGAGATCGTCTTCGTGACGAACAACCCCGGCAAGCCCGCCGCCACGTATGCCGAGCGGCTTCGAGAGGCGGGGCTCTCGATCGACGGGGACCGGGTCGTGACGGCCGGCGAATCGACCGCGCGCCTGGCGGCAGAACGAGTCAGCTCGGGCGCGGGCGCCTTCGTGATCGGCGCCCCCGCCTTCCACGAGACCGTCGCCGCGACCGGGCTGGAGCTGCTCGAAGGCGATGCTGCACACGAAGCCGGCGCCGTGATCGTCTCCGGGCACCGCGGCTTCGACTACGCGGAGCTGCTGACGGCTACGCGGGGGCTGCAGGGCGGGGCGGCGCTGTTCGCGACCAGCCGCGATCCGACGATGCCGTTTCCCGGCGGCGCCGTTCCCGGCACCGGGGCTGTGCTCGCCGCCGTGGAGACGGCGAGCGGCAGGACGGCGGAGATCGGCGGCAAGCCCGAGCCGCACCTGTTCGAGCTGGCGCGCGAGCGGCTCGCCGCGGCTGAGCGGGTGGCGATGGTAGGCGACCGGATCTCATCGGACATCGAGGGCGGGCGGCGGGCGGGGCTGGAGACGGTGCTGGTCCTCACCGGCGCCGGCACGCGGGCCGAAGCGGAAGCGGCGGCGCTCCCGCCCGACCACGTGGTCGGCGATCTGCCGGCGCTGCTGCGGTGAGCGGGACCGCGCCCCCGATGGAACGGCCGGGCGCCGCTGGAACGCCCCCGGTGGCGCGGCCCGGGGTCGCCTTCGCCGGGCTCTTCGCGGTCACCTTCTGCGGGCTGGTCGCCGTCGGCGCCGTGCTGCCGGTGCTGCCGCGCTACGTGCACGGGCCGCTCGGCGCCGGCGACATCGCGGTCGGCGTGGTGATCGGCTGCTATGCGGTCACCGGCCTGCTGCTGCGCCCGGTCGCCGGCCGGCTTGCCGACCACCGCGGCCGCAAGCCGACCGTGCTCGGCGGATCGGCGCTGGTCGCCGTCGCCGGCTTCCTCTACCTGCTGCCGCTCGGCGTGCCGGGGCTGATCGGCGCCCGCCTGCTGCTCGGGGCCGGCGAGGGGACCGTGTTCACCGCGGGCTCCGCCTGGATCGTCGACATCGCCCCGGAGGAGCGGCGCGGCCGCGTGATCGGCCTCTACGGCCTCGCGGTCTGGACCGGGCTCAGCGTCGGCCCGCTGGTCGGCGAGCTGCTGCTGCACGCCTCCGGCTACACGGCGGTCTGGCTGTTCGCCGGCGCCGCGCCGCTGGCCGGGGCGCTGATCGCCTCGCGCCTGCCCGACCCCTTCCACGCCAAGCCCGGCGAGGACGAGCACCACCCGCTGATCGCCCGCGAGGCGGTGGGGCCGGGAACCGCGATGGCGCTCGGCTCGCTCGGCTACGCGACGGTCGCCTCCTTCGTCGTCCTGCACCTGGAAGCGCGCGACGTCGGCCACGGGGCGCTGGTCTTCGGCGTCTTCGCGACGATGATCGTGCTCACCCGCCTCGTCGGCGGCGACCTGCCGGACCGCGCCGGGCCGCTGCGGGTGGCGATCGGCGCGGCGCTGGCCGAGGCGGCCGGCCTGCTGACGGTCGGCCTCGCCCACAGCCTCGGCGTCGCCGTCGCCGGCGCGATGGCGATGGGCGTCGCCTTCGCCCTGCTCTACCCCTCGCTCTCGCTGATCGTCGTCGGCCGCGTGCCGCAGACGCGGCGCGGCGCGGCGCTCGGCACCTTCACCGCCTGCTTCGACGCCGGCGTCGGCATCGGCGCGCCGCTGGCCGGGATCGCCGCCGCGCTGACCGGCTACGAGGGCGCCTTCCTCTTCGCCGCCCTGGTCGCCCTGGGCTCCGCCGCGACGACCCGCTTCCTCATCTCCAGCGAGCGTGGTCGAGGTTTGAGTCGCATAGCGGCATAAACCTCGACCACGCTCTCGGGGGCAGCCAGCGTGGTCGAGGTTTGAGTCGCATAGCGGGCCAAACCTCTACCACGCTCGGTGAGGGTGCCGGCTACGGGCGTTCGGCGATCAACAGCGCCTGGGCGGCGCGGCCGATGCGGCCGCGCTCGTCGAAGAGCACCGACTCGGTGGCGCCGATGCCGTTGCGCTGCGGCAGGGTTACCGCGTCGACGCAGACCCACTCGCCCTCCGGCAGCCGCTCGAGGTGGACGGTCAGGTCGACGTTGATGAAGACGTAGCGGCGCCAGTCGAGCACGGCGCTGATCCCGTTGCCGACGTCGGCGGCGACCAGCGTGCGCTGCAGCGGGGTCGGCTGCTCGCCGGCGACCAGCTCACAACCCATCCGCATCCACACCGTCGCCGGCCCCGGATCGAGGAACCCGCCGCCGACCGAGCGCCATTCCATCGCCGTGTGGTAGCCGACCGACTGCCCGGTCTCGAAGAAGCCCGGCACGTCCCCCCGCTCCGGCCCGGGCGGCGGCGCCGGCGTCGTCTCCACCCCATCCGGGATCTCCAGCTCCGAGGTCCGGATACGCCAGGCCCGCGCCACGATCAGCTCCGCACCGTCCTCGCCCAGCAGCGAAGCCTCGATCATCTGCACGCTCCGCCCCGGCCGCACCAGCTCCGCCTCCACCCGCACCGGCCCGATCGGCACCGGCCTGAGAATCTCGAACACCACCCGAGCAACCTGAAACCCCTCGCCCCCGGGAACCCGCTCGAGCCCCCTCCCCAACAGCCCGCAGGGCGGCCCCGCATGCTGAGCCCCGGGGTCCCACGGCCCCCGCGTCAACTCAGTCGCGACAAACCCGTCGCCGGCTTTCTCGTAGAACGCCTCAGGCATTGGCGGGGCATCCTACGAACTCGGCCCCGAAGCGACGCCGGGGCAGCGCTGAATAGCGCTGCGAGCGGCGGCGCGTCACAGTCTGGTTAGACATGAGGCGTACCCTCGATATGACGAAAGGAGCGAGATGGAGAAAGTCCAGAAGACCGACGAGGAGTGGCGCGAGCAGCTGACCCCCGAGCAGTACGAGGTCACCCGCCGCGGCGGCACCGAGCGCGCCTTCACCGGCCCGTACTGGGACGAGAAGGCCGCGGGCGCCTATCGCTGCGTCTGCTGCGGGACCGAGCTCTTCTCCTCGGACACCAAGTTCGACTCGGGCACCGGCTGGCCCAGCTTCACCGAGCCGGTCAACCTGGAGCACGTCGAGCTGCGCCCCGACAACAGCCTGATGATGCGTCGCACCGAGGTCGTCTGCAAGCACTGCGACGCCCACCTCGGCCACGTCTTCGAGGACGGCCCGCCGGAGCGCGGCGGCCAGCGCTACTGCATCAACGGCTGCGCCCTGACCCTGGACAGGGCCTGAGGAGAGAGCGCCGCCCCCGGACGCGGGAGCGGGGGCCTGTCCATCTCTGATTCTCCAGGCCCCCGCGGGAGCAGAGGAGGCGGCGCTTGCTATTGCTGCTTGCCGCCGACCGCGCCGAGGTAGCTGAATTTCACCGCCAGGGCGACGGCCTCGGTGCGGGTGTCGACTTCGAGCTTTTTGATCGCGTTGCGCACGTGCGTGTGCACCGTCGCCGGGCTGAGGTCGAGCCGTTCGGCGATCTCTTTCACCCGCAGCCCCTCGGCGAGCAGCTCGAGGATCTGCCGCTCGCGCGGTGAGAGGTGGAGCAGCTTCTCGACCTCCGACGGCTTGCCGCCGGCGAAGTCGCCGCCGAGGAAGGTGCCGCCGCCGGTCACCGCCTTGACCGCGCGGGCGATGTCCTCGGCCGGCGCCGACTTGAGCACGTAGCCGGCGGCGCCGGCGCGCAGGGCGAGCGCCAGCAGGTCCGGCTGGGCGTGCGCGGTGAAGACGATCACCTTGGTCCGCGGCCGCGCCTTCAACACCTCCTTGGTCGCCTCGATGCCGTCGCGCTTCGGCAGCTCGACGTCGATGATCAGGACGTCCGGTTCGAGTTCCTTGACCACGTCGACGACGTCGCGGCCGTTCGACGCCTCGCCGACGATCTGCAGGGCGCTGCTGTTCGACATGCGCGATTTGATCGCGTCGCGGACGATCTCGTGGTCGTCGCAGAGCACGACCCGCTTGGCGTCACGGACCGCGGTGCTCATAACGACCGTTCACGCTCCACTCGCGGCGCGAAGAGCCAGATATGCACGCTTGCTCGTTCCGCGTTCACTGTGCATCGATCCTTTCAGGCGCGCCATAGTCATACAGAATATTGGGTAGGGTAAACCCACCTCGCTGGTCCTGGCGGTTCTCGATCAGGGCGATCATCGTGCGTCCGACGGCCACGGCGGTCCCGTTCAGCGTGTGGACCGCCCTGGGTGCTTCGTTATCGGCAGGCCGATACCTACAATTGAGGCGTCTCGCCTGGTAGTCGGTCGTGTTCGAGCACGAGGTCAGCTCGCGGTAGCGCTCCTGGCTCGGGATCCAGGCCTCGCAGTCGTACTTCCTGGCCGCCGGGGCGCCGAGATCGCCGGCGGCGACGTCGACCACCCGGTAGGGGATCTCGAGCTCGCCGAGGATGCGCTCCTCGACCGCCAGCAGGCGCTCGTGCTCGGCGGCCGACCCGTCGGGCTCGACGAACGAGAACATCTCCACCTTGTCGAACTGGTGGACGCGGAAGATGCCGCGCGTGTCGCGCCCGGCGGCGCCCGCCTCGCGGCGGAAGCAGGAGGAGAAGCCGGCGTAGCGCAGCGGCAGCGCCTCGCGCTCGAGGATCTGCTCGGCGTGCAACCCGGCGAGCGCCACCTCGGAGGTGCCGACGAGGAACAGGTCGTCCTTGGGGATCTCGTAGATCTGGTCGCGGTCGCCGGGCAGGAAGCCGGTCCCGTAGAGCGCCTCTTCGCGGACGAGGACCGGCGGCGCCACCGGCTCGTGCCCCTCGCCGCGGACGACGTCGAGCGCGTAGCGGACGAGCGCCAGCTCGAGCAGCACCAGGTCGCCCTTCAGGTAGGCGAAGCGCGAGCCGGAGAGCTTCGCCGCCGCCTCGATCTCGATCAGCCCGAGCTCGCCGCCGATCTCGAGGTGGTCGCGCGGCTCGAACTCGAATCGCGGCCGCTCGCCGACCGCGCGCAGGACGACGGCGTCCTCCTCGGTCATCCCGTCGGGCGCCCCGGGGTCCGGGAGGTTGGGCAGCGCCGCGGCGACGCGCTCGAGCTCCGCCTCGACCCCTTCCAGCTCGCCCTTGCCGCGCTCGATCGTCTCCTTCAGCCCCTGCACGGTCGCGATCAGCCCCCCGGCGTCCTCGCCGCGCTGCTTGGCCTCGCCGACCTGCTTGGAGAGCGCCTTGCGCTCGGACTGCGCGCCCTCGATCTCCGGCAGCAGCTCGCGGCGCCGGGCGTCGAGCGCCAGCAGCTCGTCCACCTGCTCGCCGGCGCCCCGGCGGGCAAGCGCCTGCTTGACCCGCTCGGGCTCGGAGCGGATCAGCTTCAGGTCGAGCATCGGGCGCTCCCGCTGGCTCTAAGGCGCAGACTGGCCGGGCCGCGGCGATTCTTCGGCTTCTTCGCCGGCGTACTTGGCGACGAAGCGCGCGACCGCTTCGGCTTCTTCGCCAACGACGATGTTCTGCGGCATGATCGCCCCGGAGAAACCGCCGTTCTGGATCGCGAAAAGCGCATCGTCGTAGGTCTCGGTTCGCTGGTTGAGGCTCGGACCCTGCGTGCGCTCGCCGCGGTTGCCGGTGCCCTGCGTGCCGGCGGCGGCGAGCGTGTGGCAGCCGGCGCAGTGGGTGGAGAAGAGCTCGGCGCCTTCGTGGTTCGGATTGCCGGGCGGCACGGAGACGCTCTGTTCGCCGAAGCCGCAGGCGGCCAGCCCGAACGCGGCCACCGCGGCCGCCACGATTGCAATTACAGGTCGCACGCGGCGCGCATCATATTGTCCAGGCTCGATGTCCGACGCCCGCTCACCCGACCCCGCCGGCTTCCGCGCCGCGATGGCGATGCTGCCCACGGGCGTGACCGTGGTCGCGGCGGGCGGGCCGCAGGGGCCGGCGGGGGCGACCGCCAACGCGGTCTGCTCGCTCTCGATCGAGCCGATGCTGATGCTGGCCTGCCTCGACCGCGGCTCGCGCACCCTGCTCGCGGTGCAGGCCGCCGACCGCTTCGGGATCAGCGTCCTGCACGCCGGCCAGGAGCCAATCGCCCGCGCCTTCGCCAGCAAGGGCCCGGTGGCCGACAAGTGGCGCGGCGTCGCCTGGAGCGAGCGCGAAGGCGTCCCCGCGATCGACGACGCCCTCGCCTTCCTCGCCTGCGACCTGCAGGACGTGATCGCCGGCGGCGACCACGCGATCGTCACCGGCGCAGTCACCGCCCTCGAGACCACCGACGGCGTCCCCCTGGTCTTCCACGGCGGCGACTACCGGCCGCTGAGCTGAGCTGCTCAGAACGCGCCGCTGGTGCCGGCGGCGCGCAGGGCGAGGAAGAAGATCACGCCGCAGCTGACCGCCATGATGCCCATCTCGCGGCGGACGATCGCCAAGGCCAGGGACTGCTGGTCCTCGGCGGGCAGGGCTTCGAAGTCGATCTCGCCGAGCTCGCGCTGGGCGGCGCCGGCGCGGGCGCCCTCGGCCAGGAAGGAGACGACGAGCGGCAGGACGCCGTAGAGGTAGTGCAGCTCGCTGTCGGGTTCGTGGCCGGTCATCACCAGCAGGCCGCCGAGCAGGGCCTGCAGGAAGACCGCCGCCTGGGCGCCCCGCAGCAGGTACCAGAAGGGGATCGAGGGACGCCGGCGCAGCCAGGCGATCCCGCCGAAGGCGAAGGCCGCGAGGTTGAGCGCGATCAGCGCGCAGCCGACGACGAGATGGACCTCGGGCATCGCTCTATATCCGCCAAAAAGGGTCGGGGTTTCGCTTGCTGATGCGAAAAAGCACTATGTAGCAAGTTGTCACAATGTGGTTGTATAACGAGTCGCGCCCGTGCTGAAGAGCTACCTGCCGATACTCGTCTTCGCCTTCCTCGGCCTGGGGGTCGGCGGCGCCTTGGTGATGCTCAACCACCTGGTCGGCCCCAAGCGGCCGGCGCAGGGCACCGCGGCCAACCGGCGTAAGACCGAGCCGTACGAGTCCGGCATCCCGGTCGAGGCCGCGCACGGATTGCGGTTCGGGGTCAGCTTCTACCTGATCGCGATGCTGTTCATCCTCTTCGACATCGAGGTGGTCTTCCTCTACCCGATCGGCGTCATCCTCGACGGCGCCGACAGCGTCTTCGTGCTCGGCGAGCTGGTCACCTTCGTCGTCCTGCTGCTGGTCGCCTTCGCCTACGTCTGGCGCAAGGGGGCGCTGAATTGGAGGTAGAGCGGCAGACGATGCGCGAGCGCGGGCTGCGCGCCCGCGACATGCTGCGCGGCGACCTCGAGGGCGAGGAGCTGGAGCGCTACGTCGAGGAGAAGGTCGTGATGACCAACTTCGAGAAGCTGCTCAACTGGGGCCGGGCCAACTCGTGCTTCCCGCTCACCTTCGGCCTCGCCTGCTGCGCGATCGAGGCGCCGATCGCGCTGGTCGGCAGCCCGCGCTACGACCTCGCGCGCTTCGGCGCCGAGGCGCTGCGCGCCTCGCCGCGCCAGGCCGACCTGATCATCCTCTCGGGCCGCGTCTCGATCAAGATGGCGCCGGTCGTGCGCCGCCTCTACGACCAGATGCTGGAGCCGAAGTGGGCGATCTCGATGGGCGCCTGCTCCTCCAGCGGCGGCATGTTC